>JACXTT010002116.1_pt1 | contig 31829 bp, 32 predicted proteins | sample 9270951 | NCBI WGS metagenome assembly JACXTT01 (sample SAMN15532306, study PRJNA645909) | rock metagenome | isolation source: weathered quartz diorite | place: Puerto Rico | collected 2017-06-21
GGGGGGGGCGAGCAACATGGGGAGGTTGACTACGGCCCATTGCGGCAAGTTGAACGTGGATTGGCGAAGGGGCATGACCGCGCCGAACACGACCGCAAGGTAGACGACCGCAGCGATCGCCATGCTGCGAACGTAGTCGGGCGACGCCCGCTTGGCTTTCGGCGGCATATCGTCGGTTTCGAAAGTCATGTCAGAGGCTCACATCCACCGACACCCGCGCGGTGGCGAGGTCGATGTCGACGGTAAGGGGTCTCATCTCGAGCGCGACGTGGCGCGCCGGTGCGCTGATCGAGTGTTGCGCGGGCGCTATTGCATGTGCGCCGCTGTGCTTCTCGGCAAACGCGAACACCAAGATCGCCGCAGCCGCAATCAACCCCATAATGACGCCAATGCCGTTCTCACCACTTCCACACATGTTTAGCCTCCTTGAGAATTTCCTGCTCTCCTCGGTTTAGTGCGGGAGCGCGACGGAGAGCGCCGTCGCCACCCCGATCACCACCGCCACCAGGCCCCGAAGCTCCATTGTCCGCAGCGCAACCAATCCGGCATGTCATGGTCCATCGTCTAAAAGACATGTCTCCTTTACATGAAGCCTAGGATCAAGTCAAGCGTCCTTTGCAAAATGTCTAGTGGCCTCGATATTATGTACTTGACATAGTAGGCTACTAGCCCTATGTTATGTGCATGGAAAAGATTTACACCGACGACGAAGCAGCCCGCGTCCATTTGGAAAAGCTGCTTTGGCCGGCAGGTCCGATCTGCCCGCATTGTGGCGTGGTGGACGAAGCCACGCTCATGCAGGGCAAGTCGCATCGCTCCGGCCTCTACAATTGCCGCGCCTGCGATAAGCCGTTCACGGTCACTGTGGGCACGATCTATGAGCGCTCACACATCCCGCTTTATAAGTGGGTTTACGCCACGCACCTGATGACAGCCTCGAAGAAGGGCATTTCAGCGGCGCAGCTTCACCGCATGCTTGGCTTCGGCAGCTATCGCACCGCGTGGTTCATGGCGCATCGCATCCGCGAAGCCATGAAGGGTTCATCCGGCAAAGGCCCGCTCGGCGGCGAAGGCACAGTGGTGGAAGCCGACGAAGCCTATTTCCACAAGGTCGAGGCGCCCTCCGAACTTCGCCACGATGGCAAGCCGTTCCGCACCAGCGGCCGACGCGCCCTTGGCGGCGTCCTTGGCGGTCGCGCTGGCGCCACGAATGAGTAGGCGGTGGGACTGCCTTCTTCAATCTCGTGGATTTCAACGCGAAGCTTAGTCCAAGCGCAGAGGTTCTTTTTTGCTTCGTCGAAATCGATCGGTGGCGCGCCGACGCCAACAAACTTCCTCGGCAGCTTGTCCGTTACACCCAGAATAAACGACCCGCCGCCTTCATTGGAAATGACCGCGCAATAGTCCGACACCTCATACCAATCGATTTTCGCGCCAGTCGATTGCTTGAACTCTAGCCGTTCCGTTTCCTTCGGAAGCAGCATCGCCTTCTTCAGGTCTTGAAGGTTACGGACGTTCACGGCGTTTTGCCGCTTTTGGCGGCTCGTCTTTATGCGGCTTCGGCGGCGTATTCAGCATGCGCCTTAGTGCTTCATCTCGGGCGCGATCCGCCTCGTTTGGAGGCCGCTTTTCGTGGGGCTTCTTATTCGGCACCCGGCGAAGCTAGCATGCTTCGCCCGATCAAGAGGCAACCTCAGTCAGGCTTGCCTATCCAAACGCAAGCCAACTCCCCAGATTCGGTTCTGACTAACCGGGCCCTTGCACGGACGCGCAATACCGCCGGCTGCCTTGGGCGTCGTAGCCGCACTCGCTAAAACCGGAAGCGGTCTGAAAGAGCACAACCTCATATGTTCCAGTCCAGATGAAGCCGACCACGTGCGGTTGCGCTGATGGTTGGGTGGCGCGCAAGTGGCCAGCGATTGGACTCCCGACTAAAGCGCCCGCCGCAAATACGGCCAATGACGCGAGTGCGGTTTTCAGCATTTGAGCCTCCCTTGCTCGGAAACCTCAGAAACCTTGCCCGCGCCCATGCGATATTACCATCAGCGGTAAGCCCCTACGTCAAGTGCATAATATCGTGCGTCCTTTGCAATAATGTCTAGTAGCCTTACGGATTGCCTGCGGCGCCGTTTGGGCCATGCTCGCCTCCATGGCGATTTGCGGGATCGACGAAGCCGGCCGCGGCCCCTTGGCGGGGCCGGTTGTGGCCGCGGCCGTCATCTTGCCGCCAAGAGGTCGACCCAAGGGGCTCGACGATTCAAAGCAATTAACGGCGGAAGCGCGCGAGGAGCTCGCCGCCAAGATCTGCGCCATCGGCATCGTTGGGCTGGGCGTCGCCAGCGTCGAGGAGATCGATGCGATCAACATCCTGCGCGCCTCGCATCTCGCCATGCGCCGCGCCTTCGACGAATTGATGAAATTGCAAGCGCCGGTCGCAGCGATCGTTGACGGCAACATGTCTCCCGATCTGCCCTGCCCGGTGGAGTGTGTCGTCGACGGCGATGTCATCGTGCCGATCGTGTCGGCGGCGTCGATCATCGCCAAAGTGGAGCGCGACCGGCTGATGACCGAACTCTGTGCGCAATATCCGGGTTATGCATTCTCTAAGCACAAAGGCTATTCGACGCCCGAGCATTTCGAAGCGCTCGCGCGGCTTGGGCCCTGCGCCATTCACAGGAAGAGTTTCAAGCCGGTGCAGGATGCGCTGAAGACCCAGCTTCAGTTGCGCGCGGCGAGCTGAACCGTCCCGATTTCCAAATCGACGCGTTCGCCATTGCCGATATTTCGCCCACGCACGTCCTCTCCCGATGGCGCAAAGACGAGATCGCGAGAATTGAGCGCGCCGTCGAGGGCCGCAAGGTCGCTGCGCTCGACGATGATTGCGTCCCCCGGACGTGCGTGTTGGCCTGCATCGCCTGCAGCCGCGAGATGCGCGTCGGTGCGCGTGGAAAACACGATGCTGGTTTCGCGATAGCCCACGACCCAGAGCGGGCGGTTGGCAAGTCCCGCGCGCTCGAGCGCCGCCGTCGCTCGCGCCGTCGGCTGGACGCCGTGTGCGAGCGGCAACAGCACTTGGCGCACGCAGAATGCGAGCACAAGCGCGCAAGCAACGCTTGCCGCTACCCGCGCTTGGCCCCGTTCAACAAAGCCAAGCACGCCCAGCATCGCCGCGACCGCCAACCCGGCGCCAATTTCGAGCGCCAGTACGAGCGATTGGGCGTCCGCATCCACGAACCGCCCCGCCTGCGCGATCAAGACGACGCTGGCTGCGCCAATGAGCGCCGAGAGGGCCACGCCCGCCCATTTGGTCGCGCGCCAATTGTTGTTGAGCGCCGCCGCCAGCCCCGCCCCGCAAAGGAGCGCCAATGCAGGATAAAGCGGCAACGGATAGTGCGGCAGCTTCGTCGGCGTAAGCTCGAACATCACAAAGCTGGGCAGCGCCCACGCGATGAGGAAACGCAAACCACGAAGCGCTTCCCCCGATCGCGGCCCACGCGCCGTTTGCCAAACGATCCGCGCCGCAAACGGCAGCGCGAACGTGGCCGGGAAGATGAGCGCCGACAAAAGCAGCGAGTGATAGCCCGGCGGTCCCGAATGCCCTTCCGAGCCGCCGCTCACCTTTGTGCCAAGATCGTGGCCGATGGCTTCGGCAAAAAACCGCCCGTTCGTCGCCTGATAGATCGCCGCCATCCATTGCAGCACGATCAGCAGCCTGAGCACTGGGCCCGCCCACCAAATAAGCGGCTTCATCCAGCGCCAGCGGCGCTCCCACAGACCCAAGAGAATGAGCGTGAGCGCCACGATTAGCGGCGCGATCGGCCCTTTGATGAGGATTGCAGCGCCGAGGGCTGCCCAAAACACGAGCGCCAACGCACGCGGTCTTTGCGCGCCCATGTACAATTGCGCCACCGCTGCAAGCGCCAATGTGGTGAAGCCGCAGAGCGCAGCGTCGGTCTTTCCCGTCATGCCTTCGAAGCCGAGGAGCAGGCCCGAAGCAAAGAGCGCCGCGCCCCAGAACGCAGCGCGGGCGCCTATAAGGCGCGTCCCCGCCCACAATGTCGCCAGCGCCGCCATCAGCGCGCCGAGCGCAGATGGGATACGATAGGGCCAGATCTCGTTTAACCGATGCGTGATCGGCTCGAACAGGCGCACCGACGCCGCCTGCAGCCAATGAATGCCGACCGGCTTCTTGCTGCGCTCCTCGTCCTGCACGCGAATGCGGACGTAATCGCCGGTTTCCACCATTTGTCGGCTCGCCTGCGCGAAGCGCGCTTCATCGCGGTCCATCACCGGTACGACGCCTGCGCCAAAGATCGCCGACGCCAACGCTATGAGCGCAATGAGCGCGTAAGTGCGCCAGGATTGGATGGAGCGGTCGGATGGCGGGGCGTCAGCGCTCATGCGCGGGATGTGATAACGGCGCCGGGGGCGGCTGTCTGCGCAGTTTAACGTGGTTAATGGCCGCTGCCGCCATTGATTCGAGGTCTCATTCAAGCTTGAGTCTTTCCCGGTGGGATGAATGGCGCGGCACTTCAAAGACAAGATCATCGAGGGCGATTGCATCGAGGCGATGCAAACGATCGCGGACGGCTCTGTCGACCTCGTTTTCGCCGATCCGCCTTACAACATGCAGCTCGGCGGCGAACTTACGCGGCCCGACCAATCCCTCGTCGATGGCGTCGACGACCATTGGGACAAGTTCGCGGACTTCGCCGCCTATGACGCGTTTACGCAGACGTGGCTCGCGCAAGCGCGCCGCGTGCTCAAAACCAACGGCGCGATCTGGGTGATCGGCTCCTATCACAACATTTTCCGGCTGGGCGCGGCGCTGCAGGACGCGGGGTTCTGGATTTTAAACGACATCGTCTGGCGCAAGACCAACCCGATGCCGAACTTCAAAGGCACGCGCTTCACCAATGCGCATGAAACGCTGATCTGGGCGGCGCGCTCGAAAGAGTCGAAATACACTTTCCACTACGATGCGCTGAAAATGCTCAACGATGAATTGCAAATGCGCAGCGATTGGACGCTTCCGATCTGCACTGGCGGCGAACGTCTGAAGGATTGCGAGGGTCGCAAACTGCATTCCACGCAAAAACCGGAAGCGCTCTTACATCGCGTCGTGCTTGCAACGACAAAGCCAGGCGAGGTGATCCTCGACCCATTTTTCGGCACCGGCACGACAGGTGCGGCCGCCAAGCGGCTCGGACGCCACTACATCGGCATCGAGCGCGATCGCCAATACGCAGCAGCCGCCCGAGCGCGGATTAGGCAGGTTATGCCCGCCGCCGCAGAGGATCTGATGGTGACGCGCTCCAAAAAAGACGAGCCGCGCGTGCCGTTTGGCCAGCTGATCGAAGCAGGCTTGGTGCAGGTGGGCGAAATCCTCGTCTCGCCGAACGGAAAAAAAGCCCGCGTGCGCGCTGACGGCAGCGTCGCGCACGGCGACATGACCGGTTCCATTCACCGCATTGGGGCGGTCGTGGCGGATGCGCCGGCCTGCAATGGCTGGACGTTCTGGCGCCTCGCCAGCCAGCCGGCCGGCCACAACATCGACCTCCTGCGCCGCGAAATCCGCCGCCAAATGGCGCTTTCGCCCCCAACCCATTAGCGCAATTCATTGACCTCGCGGCCTCTGGCCCGCAAAGGTGCGCTTCCATGGCGAGCGCCGATCTCCAGAATGTCGAAGCGGCATTGGCGAAGGCCGAGCTTCTGGCCGCATTGTCGGAAGCCACCCGCGCGCGGCTCGCCAAACAGGGCGGGCCTTACACGATAGAGCCGGGCAATCTCCTCTTCGCTAAGGGCGATAAGGGGGATGCGCTCTACGTATTGCTCGAAGGAGAAGTCGAGGTCCGGACCTCGACGGAAGCTGGCAAGGACGTACGCCTGGCGTCGCTCAAGCCTTATGCGGTGATCGGCGAGATGGCTGTGCTCGACGGGGGTCTGCGCTCGGCCGACATCTGCGCCATCCGCCGCTCGCGCTTGCTGCGCATCCACCGCGACCAGGCGCTTGCCGCCCTCGAAAGCGAACCCAAGGCGCTGCTCAAACTGCTCACGGAAATGAGCAAGCGCCTTCGCCACGCCGACGCCCAGATCGAGGACGCGCAAGTGCTCGATCTGGGGGGCAGGCTGGCGCAGCGCCTGCTCGAGGAAGCAGGCGATAGTACGAACGTGGCGCTGACGCAGACCGAGCTCGCGCGCCGCATCGGCGCATCGCGCGAGAAAGTGAACCGCAAATTACACGAATGGGTCGACGAAGGCTGGATCAGCATGGGCCGCAGCGGCATCAAGCTTGCGGCGCGCGAAAAACTCAAAGCCTTGATCGAAGAGGCGCGAACGAGCTGACCAACGCGGCGCTTTCCGCCTAGACTTTACGAAATCCACAGGCGGAACCTCATGCGTTAAAGCAGGTTCGTTCCGGTTCCGCGAGGACACTGGGGAGTGGGGAGAACGAGCGGGACTGAAGGCGGTCAGATGCGTGCCAGCACAAGGGCGTTCGAACCTTCTTCCTTATGCGATGATCGGGGCGTGGGGCGCTTTTTGTGTGCAGCGTCCTTGATCTGGATCGTGCTGCAATAGGCTACGCGGGAGATTTGCGAATAGGTCCCCAAAGCCGCCGCGCTAACCGTCCGGTCTGACGATCATCAAAATAAGCACGGCTATCGCCAACCCGAACAAAAAGCCCGCAAACAGTCCAGAGCGTGATGCCGACATGTGACGCCCTCCACCGTCCCAATGGGCGGTAAACGTAAAAAGCGCGGGCGAGTTCCTGGACGTGAGCCCGGTTGCGCCAGTCGCGCGTTCGAGCGCCGTGACGACGGTCACGCTGATTACAATGGCGGCTTTTGCCGCACTGTCTCGAGGGGTTCGGCCCGTCGGCCAAGAGCGGCTGCGCCAGACGATCGAGCAGATCGATGGCTTCGCGCGTTTGCTGAGCAACTTCGACACGGAGCCGCAAGCGCACGATCGCTCGCGGCCAAAGCGGCGTGCAGGGCTTGCAAGCGATCTCTGGATGATCTGAGGCTAGCGGATGTGTCGTAAGGCACGGGTTCGATTGTCCTCGCCAGCGGACTTGTTTGGCAATTTCATAGGACAGAGTTTGGGCTCTTTGGCGGCTGGCTTTGTCAAGCGGCGCAAAATCCAGCGTGGTGACGCTCGTCACAGCGCCCCGAGCAGTGGGCGCTTATGTTGGTTTCATCGAACACGAAACAGCAACGGGCCGCTCGTCAAATGTCGCTTCCACTCAAGTTCTTCAGCCTGGTTCTAGCAGTCGCATTTTTCCTTCCTGCTGCGCTAACTGCGACGAACCAGGCTGCTCAGATCGTCGCTTAAAGGAGCCCCCTAGACGGTCTGAATGAAGCAAGGACGCGGAGATCGCTCCCCTCCGCGTCCTTCGCTTTTTACGATGCCGGCGGCGTCCATGAATTTAAGCGCGGCAGCCAGCGCGGCACGCTCTTGCAGTAATCCTGGTATTCTTCGCCGTAGCTGCGCCTCAACGCGGGTTCCTCGTAACCCAGCACGAAGAGGTGGAACGCCACCCAGACGACGATGCCGTAGGCCAACAAGGCTGCGCTTCCAAATAGAAGCGCTTGCGCAAAGATGAGGCCCGTCACCGCCACGTACATTGGATTGCGCACGCGCCTATAAAGCCCGGTCACGACGAGGCGCTCGGTCGGCATCACCGGCGCAGGCGTGCCGCCGTGGCGCACGAACCGGGCAAAACATTCGACCAGCATCGCCGCGTTCGGAATAAGGAGCGCCGCCCCTAGGATGGAAAGCGCAAGGGATGCGCCTGGTTCGACGCGCCAATGGGTGATGAGCCACGGCGCGAGGCCCGCAACTGTGCAAGGCGCGATCAGGAAAAACAGCGCCGCGCCGATGGTTGCCTCTCGGCGGCCCATCTACCGGCCCTTCTATCCGCCGGCCGCCGCGGCTTCGCGCCGGGCCAGGCTTTGCGCCGGCCACTCCTCTTTCATGTCATAGAAAATCTCGAACGCGCGCGCGTTTTGCGGCAGCCTGACCCACGGGACTTTCGAACGCGTGAAAATATGCACGTCCGGCTCGATCCTGTGGGGCTCGTCCAACGTGGCTGCGCGCACGAAACGCACATAGCCGCGCTTGCCGTAATCGCTCCACACCGCGACTTCGCATTTTGCGCAGCGATGGATTTCGTGGCCGCGGCCGCTGGGGCTCGGCATGTCGACGATGTGAAGGCAATCGCCGCCTGCGAGCATTTCGATCCGCGACGTCTCGATCAGTGCATTGATCGCAAACGCACCGCCGGTTTGCTTCTGGCAATCGTGACAATGGCAGCAGTGAGTAAACATCGGGCGCGACATCAGCCTGTAGCGCACGGCGCCGCAGCTGCAGCCGCCCTCGAACGTTTCGGTCATGGCGTTGTCTCCAAGAGCGTGGCTTTCTTGAATACGGTGGGCAGCGCGGACGCATCGCCCCACCAGCCCTCGCCCCTAACCTCGGCGTCGGCTGCGTAAACATCAAGCGTCAGCGCAAAGTGCGTGAACACATGCCGGATTGCCCCCATATGTCGCCACGAGGCTTTCGCGGGCGCATGGCTTAACGCCTCGGCGCGAGACCACCTCTTGCTGCGCCACACCGTCGTCGGCAATCCGGCCATGCCCCCAAGCAGGCCCTTGTCTGGGCGCCGCACCAGCCAAATCGCGCCATCACGCGCGGCGCGGAACGCAACGCCAAAACGCTGAGGCCGCAGAACCTTTGCGGCGCGCCGCGGATAGCTCTCCGGCGCGCCGGCTGCAAACGCAGCGCACCAATCGCGCCACGGGCAGATGAGGCATTTCGGCGCCTTTGGCGTGCAGATCGTCGCGCCCAGATCCATGAGCGCCTGCGCCCAATCGCCGGGCCGCTCGCTCGTCACCAGCACGTCCGCCAACGCGGCCAGCTCTGGTTTCGCATGCGGCAGCGGGGTCTCGACTCTACGCAAGCGAGCGATCACCCGCTCGACATTGCCATCGACAACATTGGTCGGCTCATCGAACGCAATCGCTGCGATCGCTGCAGCAGTGTAGGGGCCAATGCCGGGGAGTTTGCGCCAACCCGCCTCGTTCTGCGGAAAGCCGTCGCAAACAAGTATTTGGGCCGCGTCATGGAGATTGCGCGCGCGCGCGTAATAGCCAAGGCCCGCCCATGCCTCGAGCACCTCGGCGCGTGGCGCGGCCGCGAGTGCGCCCACATCGCCCCAGCGCTCGCAGAACTTAGAAAAATAAGGGGCCACTGCAGCGGCCGTCGTTTGCTGCAGCATCACTTCGCTCAGCCACACGCGGTAGGGATCGGCGCAGCGGCCGCGCACGCGCCACGGCAGATCGCGGCCGTTGCGGTCGTACCAGGCAAGCAACGACCTTCGCAGGTAATCCCCAGTCGTCACCGGCTTCCTCACAGGTGCTGGCGCGGATTTGGCGAGCGCGAGCATGGGACGTCTTTACCCTTTCTTCATGAGTTTTCGATTCGCTCGCAGCCCCGTGTCTCTGCGCGACAGATTCCGCCCAACGCCCGCGCCAGGGCCAGACCCGCAGGCGGAGACGCGCGCCGCCCAGGCCTTGAACGGAAAGCGTGGGCGCGGCAGCTGGTCGGCCGCGCCGCGCGCCGGCAAGGCCGCCGCCAAGCTGCTAAAGCCCCTCATTCCCCAATCCAGCATGGGCGTTGCCGAATTGAAGCGCCGGTGGGGCGATATCGCCGGCGACAGTTTTGCCCGCGCCACCCCCGAAAAACTGGTCGCCGGCACGCTCACATTGCGTGCGCCCGGCGCGCTTGCGCCCTTCCTGCAGCAGCAGGTTCCGCTCCTCATAGAGCGATTAAAAATGGCGGGCGCTCGGATCAAGGCGGTCAAAATCGAGCAGCGCGCGGCGAGCAAGCCGCGCCCCGCCAATGTCGGCCCCCTCAAAGGACCGCTGACGCCCATCGAGGACAGCGCCCTCTCCAAGACGCTCGAGCCTGTATCCGACCCAGGCCTCAAATCCGCCCTGATGCGGCTTGGCCGCGCACTGAAGCAGGCCTGAGGTTTTCTAAGCCGGTAAAAGACACTATGCCTCCAGGCGAGTTCTGGAGGGTGTCCCGCATGGTCGTCGGCCGTAGGCAAGTGATTTTGAGCGCGAGCGCGACGGCTTTGTTGGCCGCCTGCTCCGGCGGCAATGGCGCAGGTGCAGGCAACGCGCCGAGCCCAGACGACATGGGCATCGGCGCGACAAACGCGCCGCTGACCTTGATCGAGTATGCCTCGGTCATGTGCCCACACTGCAAGGAATGGCACGACACTGTCTGGGCCCAGTTCAAAACAAATTACATCGACACCGGCAAAGTCCGTTTCGTCCTTCGTGAGATGGCGACGCCGGCGGGCGCTGCGCCAATCGTCGTGGCTGGCTTCCAGATTGCACGCTGCGGCGGTGCGACGCCGGAGCAATATATGGCTCGTGTCGATGAATTGTTCCGTCAGCAAGACGCCATCTACGCCTCGGGCTCCATGGCGGGCGCTCGCGCAAAGCTGATGGAGATCGGCACTTCGGCCGGGCTCACTGAAGCGCAGGTGGATCAGTGCATCACCGACGAAGCTGGGGGCCGGCGTATTGAGCGCATAGCCCAGGAGGCGGACCGCGACGTCCAGGTCACCGGCACACCCACCTTTATCCTGAACGGCCGCAAAATCGACGATCCGCATGTGCTCGATTATCAGGGGCTCGCCCACATTCTCGATACCGCGGCAAGCCAACCGCGAGCGGGCTAGGAGCAGCGATGCGTGTATTTGACCGCAGGTTTGTGCTCGTCGGCGCTTCGGCGCTCACAGCAGCCGCCGGCTTGCCGCGCGCCGCCGCGCAGGCTTTCGTCACCCCCGACGACATGGTGCTGGGTTCGCCCAGCGCGCGCGTGACGCTCATTGAATACGCCTCCGCGGCGTGCCCTCACTGCGCCCACTTCCACGAGACCGTCTTCCCCGAACTCAAGGCGCACTACATCGACACCGGCAAGGTGTTCTTCATCTTCCGCGAAACGCTGACAGCGCCGGCGCCGGTGGCGCTGGCCGGTTTTCAGGTTGCGCGCTGCAACGGCGCCAACGCGCAGGAATATTTCTCCCGCATCGGCGAAATCTTCGCCGATCAGCAGCAGATGTTCGCCACCGGCACAATGCAGGGCGTGCTCGACACGCTCGATCTGATCGGCGCCCATCACGGGCTTACCCCCGACCAGGTGATGCAGTGCATCGAAGACCGCGAGGGCCAAGCGCGCGTTCAGCGCTTCGACGTCGGCTCTAGCCAATTCAACGTCACCGGAACGCCGACCTTCATCCTGAACGGGCAAAAGCTCGAAGATCCGCGCACCGCCACCTACGATGGCATGTCGCAGATCCTGGACGAGGCCCTGGCGGCACATCATTGAGTTTCATGAGGCGCTAGCTCCACAGTGCAGATCACCGAGCTGCGCCTTCTTGGCTTCAAAAGCTTCGTCGATCCCGCGCGCGCGCCGATCGAGGCGGGCTTAACCGGCGTTGTCGGCCCCAACGGTTGCGGCAAATCCAATTTGCTCGAAGCGGTGCGCTGGGTGATGGGCGCAACGAGCGCCAAGTCGATGCGCGCCAGCGACATGGACGACGTGATTTTCTCCGGCTCGGCGGGGCGGCCCGCACGTGAGCACGCCGAGGTCACGCTGCTCTTGAGCGACGCCGCCGGCCGAGCCCCGGCTCCAAACGACACGGCCGATATGCTGGAAGTTACGCGCCGCATTCGCCGCGGGCTTGGATCGAGCTATCGCATCAATGGGCGCGAAGTCCGCGCCAAGGACGTGCAGCTCCTGTTTGCAGATGCAGCGACCGGCGCAAATTCGCCTGCTCTGGTGCGCCAAGGCCAAGTGAGCGAACTCATCGCCGCAAAGCCTGAAAATCGCCGCCGCGTCTTGGAGGACGCAGCCGGCATCGCCGGTCTTCATGCGCGCCGCCACGAGGCGGACCTCAAGCTCAAGGCGGCCGAGGTGAACCTGCAGCGGCTCGACGAAATCCTCGCTGAGATCGAAGCCCAGGCCCAGGCGTTGAAAAAACAAGCGCGACAAGCCGAGCGCTATCGCGGTTTAGCCCAGACGCTGCGTGAGACGGAGGCGCTTTTATTGCATCGCCGCTGGCGCGAGGCGCGCGAGCGCGAGGGGGAAGCGCAAGCGCGCTTGCGCGAGGCCGAGCGTGCGGCAGCGAAGGCCGCTGCCGAAGCGAGCAGCGCCGAGCGCGCCGCCGAGGATGCGCGCTCCGCACTTGCGCCTTTGCGCCAAACGGAGGCGATCGTCGCCGCCGTGCTGCGCAGGCTCGAAGGCGTGCGCGTGGGGCTCGAGCGCGATTTGGTCGAAGCGGATCAAGTCATTGCGCGCAGCGACGCAGATGTTGGCCGGGCGCGCGACGAGAGCCGGCGATTGGACGAGTTGAACCAAGACGCGCAAACAACGCTTCACCGCCTCGACGAGGAATTGGCGGCGCTTGGCCCTGGCGAGGGGGCCAAGGCGCAAGCGGCGCTTGAAAATGCGAAGGACGCCGAGCAGGCCGCAGCGCGCGAACGGGCTGAGGCTGAGGCGCAATTAGAGAAGCTTGCGGCGACCGTCGCAGCGCGCCGGGCGCGCACGCAAGCGCTCTCAAGCGCGGCCGCCGACGCGCGCGCGCGTTTGCAGCGGCTGGACGAGCGCAAACAATCGCTCATCGCCGATATCGAGGCGCTTCCAAGCATCGACGCGCTCGCCAAGCGCATCGCCGAAGCAGGACCCGCTGCTCAAGCCGCCTACAAGCAGAGCAGCGACACGCGGACAGCGCTCGCTGAGGCGGAGGCTGCGCTGAAGCGGGCTGAGGCCGGCGATGAAGCCGCCTGGAGCGCCTCTCGCGCCGCGGACGCAAGCTTTCATCAACTCGAAGCCGAGGTGAAGGCGCTCGACCAACTCGCCCCGCCGGCGCACGCTAAATTTCCCCCGGTGCTGGCCTCGATCGAAGTGGAGGCCGGCTACGAGCGCGCGCTCGCAGCCGCTATCGGCGAGGATCTCGAAGCATCGACGAATGCGAACGCGCCGGCGCGATGGTCAGGCGCCGACGCGCCTCCTCCACACTTGCCGCCGCAAGCGCAATCGCTTGCTCGTTTCGTGAAGGCGCCCGCCGCGTTGGCGGCGCGCCTGTCGCTGATCGGCGTCGTCGACGCACGCGACGGCGCCGCCCTCGCCCAAAAGCTCGCCCCTGGCGCGCGACTTGTCTCGCGTGAGGGCGATCTTTGGCGCTGGGACGGTTTCGTGCGCCGCGCAGACGCCCCGCAGCCGGCGGCGGCGCGGCTCGAACACAAAAATGGCCTGGCCGCAGCACGCACCGAGCTGGGCGCGGCCGAAGTCCATTCGCGCAAGGCCAAGGCCGTTTGGGAGGCCGCCAAGGCCGAGCGTCAATCGCTCGACGCGAAGGCGCGTGCGTTGCGCGCCGATGCGCCAAAGCATGCGGCGGAGGCTGCCGATAGGGCGCGCGAAGCCGAACGCCTCGACCTTGAGCGGACGCGGCTTTCGGAACGGCGCGCCGAACTCGATGGACACTTGCGCGCCGCCGATAGCGAAATCGAGGAGGCGCGCATTCTCGTCGAGCAATCGGCCGACAGAGCCGCCGGTTCAGACATGACGCCGCCCGACGATAGCGCGCTTAACGCCGCGCGCGCCGCAGCCGACGCAGCACGGCTTAAAGCCGCGCAAGCGGCGGCCGCGGCGCAGAGCCTCGTGCGCGACCGCGCGCAGCGCGACGCCAGGCGCGCCGCAATCGAAGTCGAAGCAAGGCAATGGCGCACGCGCATCGGCGAAGCGGACAGACGCCTCGCCGCTCTTTCCCAGGAATTGGCTGATATCGAACGCCGACGCGAGGCGGCGAAGGCAGCGCCGGCGAGAGCGCGCAACAGGCTCGACGCCTTGATGGATGAAGCGTCGGCCGCCGAAGCGCGGCGCGCCGAGGCAAGCGATCTGGTGTCTGAAGCTGAGACCGCCGCGCGCCTGGCAGGCGATGTGGCGCGCGCGGCCGAGCAGGTGCATGGCGGCGCGCGCGAGAGCCGTGCGAGCGCGGAAGCACATGCGCAAGCCGCTCAAGCGCGGACCGCCGACATCGCAGCGACGGCTCTTGAACATACAAGCCGGCCGATTGAGGCGATGGCCGAGATCGCCGGCAAATTGCTCAATGGCGCGCTGGGGTCCGCGCCGATTGCCGAGATCGAGCGCCGCTTCGAGCGGCTGCGCGCCGAGCGCGACGCAGCGGGACCGGTTAATCTGCGCGCCGACGAGGAATTCGCCGAGGCGAGCGAGCGTCTCACCTCCCTCAACCGCGAGAAAGACGATGTCGCTGCTGCGATCACAAAATTGCGCCGAGCGATCACGACGCTGAACAATGAGGGCCGCGCCCGGCTCATGCGCGCCTTCGAGCAGGTCGATGCGCATTTCGCGCAATTGTTCGCGACCTTGTTTGAGGGCGGCCAAGCCGCCCTCAAGCTCACCGAGAGCGAGGATCCGCTCGAGGCGGGGTTGGAAATCTACGCACAGCCGCCCGGAAAGCGGCTGACGCACCTCTCACTGCTTTCCGGCGGCGAGCAGGCGCTGACCGCGACGGCTCTTATTTTTGCGGTCTTCCTCGCCAACCCCGCCCCGCTCTGCGTGCTCGATGAAATCGATGCGCCGCTCGATGACGCCAACGTCGATCGTTTCTGCTCATTGCTCGACGAAATGAAGCGGCTCACCACCACGCGCTTCATCGTCATCACCCACAATCCGGTCACCATGTCGCGCATGGACCGCCTCTATGGCGTGACCATGCCGGAACAAGGCCTGAGCCAGCTCGTCAGCGTTGATCTGGGCCGCGCCCAAGCGCTCGCAGCGGAATGATTGCGAGGGCGTGGGCAGCGCTCCGGAACGAACATCTGGCGCTTTAGAATTAGCGCCAAGAAATTCGCGCCGCGATTTAGCGCCGCGATTTAGCGCACTGGCACCATCAAATGCTCATAAGGCGTTCCCGCCCACATCACGTACGGTTTGGATGTGTCCGGATCGGCGTTGTGAGGATAGTTCTGCAAGAGGCTTGGCGCGTTCAGAATCATGACGTGCGGGCCCGTCTGGACCCAATGATTCTGCGACGTCGGCGCGGTCGCGTATGGGTCGGTGTTGCTGGCGTCGGTTCCGCCAGCGAGCATGTACATAAAGCCGACCTTGCCTGCGGGCGGCGTGCGATGATGCAGCCAGGCGTCGACCCATTGCATCGCGTTTGCGTCCGCGCACATGGGATCTGGACCGGGCGTTGCGGGGCTGTCGGGGATGCAGGTGAAGCCATTATGGCCGGCGCGCAATTGGCGCATCGAGCCGTCCGCGCCCATCGCCATGATGGTTGCGTCTTGAGCGACAGCGCCAGGCGCTGCGCTCATGGCGCTTTGAATGAGGGCCGCATCGCCTGTCGGCGCAGGCTGCGTTGCGGTTGTCGTCGCCGCTGCCTGCGTCGCCGGCGGCGCGGTTTGGCCGCATGCCGACAGCATGAGCGCGCCAGTGGCGCACGCAGCGCGCGCAAGTCTCTTTATGGTCATTGCCGCCTCCCTTTTGCCCGGGCAGCGATCTCACATTGGCCTTGCCGCGCCAGCGGGCGAGCGCATGGATTATAGACTTGCCCGACAGGCGAGGCCAGTCTCGCCGATTGGGCGGGCGCGTCGGCGGTCGGCCTTGTCCGCGCCTTCGCCCCGGTGCTAGCGCAGCGATATGGGTGAAGCCAGCGCAGACGATCTCGTGGCCGCCGCCGAAGCGGCCGAGCGCGCCGGCCGGCGCGATCAGGCCTTCGCGTTATGGAGCCAACTTGTCGATACGCATCCGGGCCATCCGCGCGCGCTATTTCTGCGCGGCCGACGGCTTATGAATGGCGGCGACGCGTCGGGCGCTCTGGCGTTGCTGATTGAGGCCGAGGCGCGCGACAAGACCCTGCCTGAGACGCCGTTCTTCGTCGCCGTCTGCCAGCGCCACCTGCGCAATCCAATAGCTGCGCTCGAAGCCTGCGAGCGGGCGCTTGCGCTCGATCCTTACTTCTTCATGGCCATGCTTTCGAAGGGCGCCATCCTCAACGATCTCGGCAAGCCGCGGGCGGCGGCGCGCATTTATCGCAACGCCATCAAGATCGCGCCGCCGGAGGCGTCGCTGGCGAGCGACGCACTTGCAGCATTGCAGTTTGCCCGCGAGCACGTGGCGGCCCAAGCGCGCGGGCTTGGCGACCATTTGCGGGAGGCGACGGCTGCGATGCGCCCCGGTTACGGCGAGGAGCGCCTCGACAGGTTCGACGAATGCCTCGACATTCTGGCGGGCGTGAAAACGCGTCAGCCGCAAGAGCCTACCTTACTCTACTTTCCGCGCCTGCCTGCTCTTCCTTTTTTCCCGCGCGAGCATTTCGATTGGCTGACGCGTCTTGAAGCGGCGACTGCTGCGATCCAGCGCGATCTGGAGACAGCGCTGCGCGATGGGCGCGACGCGCTCACGCCTTACATTCAATATCCCCCCGGCGCGCCAGTGAACCAGTGGGCGAAGTTGAACCATTCCCCCGCATGGAGTTCGTATTTCTTCTGGCGAGATGGCGAAAAGCAGGATGCCAATTGCGCGCGCTGCCGTGAGACGACGGCGCTGCTCGACACGCTGCCGCTTGCACATATGCCGGGCTTTGCGCCCACGGCGATGTTTTCGGTGTTGAGCCCGCACACGCACATTCCGCCCCACACCGGCTCAGCCAATACCCGCCTCATCGTGCATCTGCCGCTCATCTTGCCGCCCGACTGCCTTTTCCGCGTCGGCAACGACACACGCTCCTGGGAGATGGGACGAGCCTGGGTGTTCGACGACACAATTGAGCACGAGGCGTGGAACAATAGCGGCGAAACTCGCGTGATTTTGATTTTCGATGTGTGGAATCCTCTGCTCACCCCAGCCGAGCAAGCCATGGTGAGCGAGATGCTGACGGCGCTTCAGGCCTACAATGCCGCAGAGTATTGAGCGCCAACGACGGAGGGTTGCCGGCTCCATTTTGCGCAACGCGAAACAACCGAATAGGCTTCGCCCCTGCGCCTCATCTTCGGGCGGACTAACCGCCTCGCTTCATCATTTCCCGCGAAATCACCAGCCGCTGGATTTCACTCGAGCCTTCGTAGATGCGGAAGAGACGCACGTCGCGATAGAAGCGTTCGATGCCGTGATCGGAAACATAGCCCGCGCCGCCGAAAATCTGCACCGCGCGATCGGCGACGCGGCCGACCATCTCCGAACAGAACAGTTTGGAGGCTGCGGCATCCATGGTAACGCTCTCGCCAGCGTCGCGTTTGCGCGCAGCCTCCACGACCATGGCGCGCCCGGCATTGGTTTCCGCGCGGCTGTCGGCGAGCATGGCCTGAATCATCTGGAAATTGGCGATGGCCTGGCCGAATTGTTTGCGCTCTGCGGCATAAGCCACGCTTTCCTCGATCAACCGCTCGGCAACGCCGACGCAGACGGATGAAATGTGCAAGCGGCCGCGGTCGAGCACCTGCATGGCGATGCGGAAGCCTTGGCCTTCCTCACCCAGCCGGTTTTCCAGCGGCGCTTTGACGTTGTCGAAATTCACATCGCAAATATGAGCGCCCTGCTGGCCCATCTTCTTCTCGGGCCTGCCGATGGAAACGCCCTCGCTATCGCGCGGCACCAGAAAAGCGCTGACGCCGGCGCCGCCCTTTTGGCTCGCATCAGTGCGCGCCATCACCGTAAAGAGCGAAGCGCGATTGGCGTTGGTGATGTAGCGCTTGGCGCCGTTCAGCACATAATGATCGCCGGCGCGCTCGGCTTTGGTGCGCACGGCGGCCGAATCCGAGCCTGCTTCCGGTTCGGTCAGCGCAAACGAGGTGACGACTTCTCCGTTGGCGATGCCCGGCAACCAGCGGCGCTTCTGCGCATCCGTGCCGAACATCACAAGGCCTTGGCTGCCGATGCCGACATTGGTGCCGAAAGCGGAGCGGAATGCGGGCGAACAGCGACAAAACTCGAACATCACGCGGCATTCGGCTTCCATCGAAAGCCCAAGGCCGCCGTAATCCTCGGGAATGGAAAGACCGAACAGCCCGAGCGCGGCCATTTCCGCGAGCGCATCGGCGGGAATGGCGTCGTCTTGAGAGACTTTCGCTTCGAGGGGAATGAGCCGCTCGTTGACGAAACGGCGGATGGCCAGGAGCAGCGGCTCGAGTTCAGGAGCTTGCATCAGCAAATCTGGCGCTGGCTGATCGTGTTGAGACGATGGGGCGCACATTGTACGGCGCGCGAGCCGGTTTCGCGCAACACGACAGCGCCGATGGTTTGGTTGGCGCGGCGGGTGGCGGCGTCGGCGTCGCGGGGATCGAGCCGCCAGAGCTGGGTGATGGCCGTGGTTTCGTTCAAATTCATTTGCCAAATACCGAGATAGATCGCTTCCCCGGCGCGGAGTTCGAAAGTCGGCCGGTCGGGCCCGACGATGATGCCCGGCGCGAAATAGTTCACATGACCTGCCGGGATCAGCGCATAGATGCTGTCGAGGGCGTAGGTGCCAGGCGTCAAGCGCGCATATTCGAACTCGCCGGGGATGCCTTCGATGCGGATCGAGCCGCCGTCGTCGGTGCGCGTCTCAAAGCTATTCTCCCCACTCATCGGCGTGAATGCGCCGGTGGCCGGATCGATGCGCCGCCAAAGCATTGTGTAGATCGGCGAGGTGGCGCCGGTGGCCTCGGCAAGCCCGATGAACGCCATGCCCTGCTGTTCTTCGCCGACACGGAAACGGTGATCCTCCTGCTGGGTCGCACATTGCGCCAAGAGAAGCGTCGCGGCGATTGCCAAAAGTCTGCGCATGAATCCCCTGCCTTGCCGGGATCAGTCCTAACATGCCAACCATGAGCCGGGGAGGTTCCCGATGGCGGAGAACGTCGGAAATGCAGGACCTGTTGTCATCGATGACGGGCCCTTCCGTGGCTGGATGACGTGGGGCGCGGGCGAAGACCCCTACGAGACTGCGATTGGACCATTTTGCTTCCGTGGCGAGGGAAGCGCGCTCACCTGCGCATTCAGCCCTAAGCGCGCGCATTTGAACGGCGGCGGCACCATCCATGGCGGGGCCCTGATGAGCTTCGCGGATTTCGCGCTCTTCGCCATTGCACACGAGACGCTGGCCGGCGCTAAGGCGGTTACCGTCGCGTTCCACTGTGAATTTCTATCCCCAGGCGGCCTCGATGAGATGATCGAGGCGCGCGGCGAGGTGCTGCGTGCGACGCGCTCGCTCGTTTTCGTGCGGGGTCTCATTACACAAGAGAGGCGTCCGCTGCTTGCCTTTTCCGGCACGCTCAAGAAGATCGTGGTCTAGGCCCGTTGCGAAAACGGGCGCGAAAGGCGCTTCTTATGCGATCACCCGGCTCGGCATTCGATGTGCGTGCGGCTTTGTCCGATGAAGTGCGCGACGCAATACGAGCGCTGGGCGGCGGCGATGCGCAGGCGGTGCACGATTGCCGGGTAAAGCTGAAACGGGCGCGCGCTTTGGCGCGTGTGGGCCACGCCGTTGCGCCGGGCCTTGCAGCGGTATTCAACGATTCCGCGCGCGCCATCATGGCCTTGCTCGCCGAAGCGCGCGATCTGGCGGCGCTCGCAAAGGCGTCGCGACGTCTGGCCAAGCGCTCGAAGAAACGCGCAAAGGCCGCGCTCGAAACGGCGAGCGCTGCGTTCGACGATGCGCGCAAGACAGCCGCCGCGATCGATCTGGGCGCGGTCGACGCGGGGCTTCGCGATCTCCTGGCGCTGGCGCAGGTGTGGCCGGAGGCCTCCCCGAGACAGGTGAAACGGGGGGCGCGCTATGTCGCGCGGCGCGCTCGACGCGCTTGGCGGAAGGGACGCGGACGCGACGCAGCTGTGGAAAAACGCCACGAATGGCGCCATCGCGAGAAGGACCGGCTCTATGCCTCGAGCTTGCTTGAGGACGCTTGGCCGCGCCGCCATCGGTGCGCTCGGAGCGAGCGACTGGTGAATTTGCTCGGGTGCGAGCATGACTTGACGTTGCTCTCGCGAAAGCTCGAGGGTTGCGCCGAGCTCGCCGGCGGCGAACAGGGCGCCGTAGCGGCAATCGCTGCGATCAAGACACGCCGAAAGACTTTGATCAAGCGCGCGCGGGCCGTGGCCGAACAGCTACACCAGGGTCGCGCCTGACAACGCGCGTCTTGGCGATGCGCCAGCGATGTCCGGCAAAATCAGCGGCTTAGCCTTTGGGCGAGCGGCCAATCGCGCCATGGTGGGAGGCTGCGCAGCCCTTCTATCCCGATTTGGCCATGCCCGGGGTCACTTGAAAGGCTAGGAATGGCGATCAGTTCAGATCGCCATGGCCTTGTTTTTCTTTCTCGCTTTGCAGCTCTTCGCGCTCGTCCTGGGCGGGGCGCTCGCGTGGCGGCGCATCGAGCGCCAGGAGCGTGAAATCGCTCGCCTGAGCCGGGCGCTTGAAGCGCTGAGATCGGCGGCGGCCGCCCAACCAATAATCCAGAGCGCGATTGAAACGCGCCTGGGTGAGGCGCGTGTGGCGGAGGCCCGCACGGCCAAGATTGTCGCGATCCCGCCTCGCGCGCCTGCGCCAACGCTCGGCGCCGCGGGACGCCCACCCGGCCAGACGCTGCGCCGGCGTTTTTCGCTGCCCGCAGCGATCGTGAAGATCCTACCCCCGATACCGCCCGCAACCGCCCGCGGGGCGGCGCTGGGGTTTGCCGCCACGCTGCCGGCGCTCGCCTTCTTCTTTGCCGCCAACCATGCGCTCGTGATCGCATGCGGGCTCTGTATCGCAGCCGGCATGATGCTGCTTGCGCTCAATTCCTATTGGGAGAGCGCCGCTTGGGCTGGCGTCTTCACCGGCGGCGCATGGGCGCTGATCGGCTTTGCCATGCAGGTCGCGCACGCCCAGCCGCTGAGCTATTGCGTGGCGCTGACGCTGCCGGGCGCGGCGGGGTTGGCTTATGCGCTGCTGCGCGAACCGGCGCCAGGGGCGACCTTGGCGCTCATCATGAGTGGCGCTGCGCTTGCCCTCGGCAGCCAAATCGGAATGATCGGCGAGCCGGGCGCAGCGTTTGCGATCATCGTGTCGCTTGCCGCCATCGCGGGCGCGCTGTCGTTGCGCGTCGAGGCCATCCATGTGGCGGCGTTCGCTGCGACATTGATCGGACTTTTCGTACTGAGCGGCCAGGAGAGCGCAGCGATCTGGTTTACGCCCGTGACCGCGTGGTCGGGCGCGCTCTTTCTCGGCATCGCTAGTGTGCGCGTGCCGCGATTGGGGGCGCGCGGCGTGGCCCTTGCGGGCACTGGAATGCTTGCGCCGCTGCTGGCGATCGCAGCGCTTTATGCATCCCGCCAGGGCTTGGCCGATCCGCGCGCGGCGGGCGCGGCGTTTCTCGGTCTTTCAGCGCTTCTGGGCGGCGTCATCGTGCTTTCGGCGCAATGCTATAAGCGCGGCGTCTCGGCGCTGAAGCTTACGCTTTGGGTGTTGGTTTCCGGCGCCTTCATAAGCGCAGCTTCTGGGATACTCCTGGCGCTGCCTGCGCCCTTCGCCGCCTCAGCCTTCGCAGCGATCGCGATCGGATTGACGTTCGTCGAGAAGCGCTTCTCCAACGCCGCCTGGCGCTTGTTTGCCTCCATCGCCGCTTTGTTTGCGGCGTTCGAGGCGCTCTCCAGCATCGGCCTTGTGCTCGACGAAGCCCCAACCTGGGACGGACGGATCGTGGTCGTCTTCGCGCTGGCGCTGCCGTCAGCGCTGACCGGGGGCGCTGCGATGCTCGCCCATCGCTGCAGCGCCGCGTTCACAACCTCATTCTGCAAGATCGTGTCGGTTGTGCTGAGCGTATTGACGGCAGACCTGATGGTGCGTCTGCTATTCTCCGGCGGGGCGCCATTGCTGCAGCCCATCGGCTTTGTGGAAGCCGGTTTCCATGTCGCAGCTTGGCTTGCGATAGCGCTTTTCGTCGCCGCCCGCGCAGTCAAGCGCGACGCGCCGGCGGTGCGCACGGCCTCAGCCTTGGTGCTGAGCGCCGGCGCTCTTGTCGTCAGCGTCGTCATCGCAACGCTCTGGCTCACGCCTTATTGGGAAACGCTGCCGCCATCGCGCGCGCCGTGGGCGGTGCTGCACTTCAATGGTCTGGGCTTTCTTGCGCCGGCGGTGCTCTTCTGGGCGCAATGGGTGTTCTGGCGCGCGCGCGGCTCCAATGTGCGCACGCGCATCGCCCTGGGCGCGGCGGCGACAATGTCGGCGTGCTTTGTAACGCTGGAGGCGATGCATCCCCAGGATATCGGCGCCTCGACGGGTACGTTGAGCGCGCTCATCGGAGCGCTGTCGTTTGCGATGGCGATCGTGGTGAACTTCGCACCCGGCGTCACGGCGTCGCGACGGCGTCTATACTTCCAGGAAGATCTCCATGGAGACGGGCGCAGCGAGAAGCGCCGTCAAGCGCGGTAGCATGCTGTTGAAGTGCGGCGTCTCGGCGTGGCGCTGAAATGCCCGCCAATCGACAAAGCGCGCGTGCACGACGAAGTGTCTGTGCGAACCCATTTGGCGGGTGAGCACATAAGAGGTGCAATCGGGTTCATCGGTTTCGACCGAGAACGCCAAGTCTTTGAGGAGGCCCTCGAATTCATCCTCGGCGCCTTCACGCGCCTCGCTGCGCACAGTTACGCAAACCGCACGCCTGGAGGGCGCATTCGCACGCCTGAATTTGATGGGTTCGGCCCACATCCTTCACACCCTCTCGCCGCCCCCCGGCGGCGTCTCAGCCCGTGAAAGTGATGTTAATGTGGGTTTTTTGAAAAGCGCAACAGCGGCGCTCAGCTTCCCCAGCAGCCGTACGCCACTTCTTTCATCTTAACCGCGCTCCCGTCGGAGAGCGTATGGGTGCGATTGTTGACCGTGACGGTGATGTGGTCTGTCGGCTGAACGCCAGCAAGGATCGGCGGGCGTTGCGGCAGATTGATTGTCAACGCATCCTGACGGCCGTTGCGTTCGACGTGGCTCGGCACATTGACGGTCATATTGCCGATGCCGACACCCGACGTCCGCGCGCGGCGCCCGTCGCCGGCCAAGGTGAAATCGGAAAGCACGATATCGCCCGTCGGCGGGCGGCATTGGATCATGGCGGTGACCCGGCCGTGGGGGTCGGTCTCGGTCGCGGTGACCACGCCATCGGTATAGCTCGACGTCCATGTCGATTGATTTTGCGCCGCGCTGAAACTGGGCGTCGCCAAAGTTGCAATGCAAAGAACCGCGGCGAGTTGCATCCGCATCGTGTTCCACTCCCGAGAATCTGTCCCGGGCGGCTCTTAGCAGGGCTGGTCGGCGGAAGCGACGGGCAAACGCCGTTGCGAAAGCGTAATCCTCAGCGGAGAAGCGCCTGGCCCTGCTCCAATTCCAGCAGGAATTGCTTGGTCTCCATGCCCCCGCCGAAGCCGGTCAAGCTGCCGTCGGCGCCGATGACGCGGTGGCAGGGAATGATGATTGGAATGGGGTTGCGCCCGTTGGCTGCGCCGATGGCGCGCACAGCTTTAGGTTTGCCGATGGCGCGCGCCTGATCGCCGTAGGAGCGCGTCGCACCGTAGGGGATTTTGGTCAGCGCTTTCCACGCCGCTTCCTGGAATGGCGTGCCTTGCGGACGCACCGGCACTTTGAATTCTTTCAGGCGGCCCGCGAAATAGGCGTCGAGCTCCTTCTTCGCCTGCTCGATGAGCTTGTCGCTGCCGCGCGCATATTTCGGCGCCGGATGCTTGCTGGTCTCGAACGCGAGATATGTGATGGCCCGACCGTCGGAGACGAGCGTCAGCATGCCGATGGGGGTCTTGTGCGTTGCACTGATCATTTGTGGAGTTCCTTTTTGGCGACGCGCCGCCAGAGCCGGATCGCGGCATAGGCGCGCCAGGGTTTCAAATGTTCGAGCGTCTCGCCCTTGCGGCCGAGCGCGTTGATGAGGGCGATGTCTGTGGCGGGATATGCGTCGGGGTCGCCGAGCGCGCGGAGCGCGACATATTCTGTCGTCCAGGGGCCAATGCCGGGGATTTGCGCGAGCGCTGCCCGTCCAGAAGCAATGGCGCCCCGCGCCAGGGGAAGCTTGCCGTCGACGGACGCGGCAGCCAGGCGGTGCAGTGTTTCTGCGCGCTTCATGGGGATGCCGATCCTGGCGATCGCAGCAGCGCCCGCGTTGGCGAGCGCGGCCGCGTCGGGGAAGGCGCGATCGAGCCCATCGGGGCCTTTTTCCCATCGCGCTTTTTCGAGCGGCGTTCCAAAATTGGCGACCAGCCGTTCTGTGAGCGTGCGCGCGCCGGCCACGCTTACTTGCTGACCCAGCACCGCTCGGATCGCGAGTTCGAAGCCGTCGAGGGCGCCTACGACACGCACGCCCGCCTCGCGCTTCACGTCCTTTGCGAGTTCTTTATCGGTCGCAAGATGCGCATCGACCGACACCATTTCCGCGTCGAGATCGAATGCGCCGCGAACATTGGCGACGAGCGGGCGCAGGTGCGGGGCGAGGTTCTCCGAGAGCGTGAGCGCAAGGCCTTTCGGCCCCATGGCGATCTCGATCCAACCGAGTGCGTCGCCCCACTTGAGCACGCGTGCGTAAGTCTTCGCATCCGCGCGTTCGACGCCAGGCAGCGCCCGTCTGCTCAAGAAATCGAGCATCGGCGCGATGGCGTAGTCGCCACGTGGGCTGAGGCTCACCGTAAACGTGGCGCCGCGTACAAGCTGCCTGCGCCCGCGCATCTTGGTCGGTGGCGCGCCGTAGCGGTCCTTCATCGTGGCGTTGAAGCGGCGCAAACTGCGAAAGCCCGAAGCGAATGCGATTTCAGTGACCGAAAGCGCGGTTTCATTGAGTAAGCGCCGCGCCGCCAACAGCCGTCCGGTCTGCGCGATCTCGATCGGTGAGGCCCCGAATTGGGCGTTCATCACGCGTCGCAAATGGCGCGAGGTCACGCCGAGTTCGTCGGCCAACGCTTCAAGCCCCGCCTCCTCCAATGCGCCCGCTTCGATGCGCGCATACGCGGCGGCGGCGAGGCGCGCTGGAGCGTCGATCGGCGCCAAACCCGGAGCGCGCTCGGGCCGGCAGATGAGGCAGGGGCGGAAACCAGCGGCTTCAGCGGCGGCGGCCGAGGGCCAAAACGTGCGGTTCTCGCGCTTGGGCGTACGCGCCGGGCAAATGCAGCGGCAATAAATGCCGGTGGATTTGACCCCCACGTAGAAGCGCCCATCGAAGCGCTTGTCCTTGGCGATGCAGGCCGCATGGCAGGTGTCGGCGTCCAAACTCATGGGAGCGAATATGGGGTCGGGCGAGGCGGATGTCTCGCCGGATTCGGACATGCATCCAAAGGCAATAACTACTTTGACTCAGTAACCCACCAAAGGTAGGCTCAGATGCACAGGACGATTCGCGTCCCGGAACGAAAGAAAATGACAATTGGAATTGCAGTTCTTTGCGACACAGACGCAAACGGAATCGCAAAGATTGTGTGTTGCACCGACGCGCTAGTGAGCGGGTCGCTGGGGAAGCAGGAAACGCTACTGAAGAATAGGCCCATGGCCTTGGGCTGGGGCATTCTGACAGCTGGCGATGACTACGAGATGGGTGCCGTCACGGAGATTGTACGCCGCAAGTTGCGGACCGCGCGGGCAGAAAAGCACTTCATCGACGATACTTATATGCTGGCGCTCCTTCGTTCTGCGCTCGCTGAAAGAAAGCACGAGAAGGCGGACGAAATTATTCAGGGGCAATACGGAATTTCGTACGACGAACTGAGACGAGTAGGGTTGGCGCAATTTCCGCCAGACGTTTACCGAGACGCCATGTGGACGGTGCGAGACAGCCGAATTCGCGCTGAGTTCATTGTCTATGGATTTACTTCGCTTGGTTTACCGCTGGTGCTTAAGACCACTCAAGAAGGCGTTGTTAAAATCATCGAAGATTGGGGCGTTATTGGCGAGGGCGGTTATCTTGCGCAAACCGTGCTGATGCATCGCGGCACATATGAAATGATGCCTTTGGCCAACGCGACGTACATCGTGTACGAGGCCAAAAAGTACGCGGAAAATGCGCCTTCGGTGGGAACTAACGTCACAACGCTCGTAGTTGCTCATCCGGACGGTCGCCGGCAAATTTTCTCACCCGAAGGAAAAAAATGGGCAGACATCCATTATTCGGAGTTTGGGCCAAAACCGTTGCCGAAAGAAACCATGACACTCCCTAGTGATGCATGGTTTGACCTGAGAAGGTCGGACTAATCGTCCTCACGTAGCTTCGCTCGTCGTGCTCGTAGCCGTTGCTCTTCCGTGCGAACGCGATCCAGGTCTACCTGCATGACCTTTGCCGCCGCGTTACGAAAGCGGGCCATTGGACGTTTATCCACTGGCGCGTTTGCCCCGGCCTTGCCTTGACCTTTTGAGCTAAGCGGCGGCTCCCGCGTCTTCATATCCGGTCAGTTCCTTCCACGTGAGGCGAAGGCCGACGATAGACGACGCGAGCTTTTGGAAGCGTTGCCCATCGTTCAGCTTGCGCTGGTTGAAGCGCCAAGACTGTTCGTCAAGGTAACGCGAAAGGTGGAAGGGCTCAACGCTGACATACGTGCCGCCAAGCGTTCGTTTCAGGAGCGACCAGAAATTTTCCATGCCGTTGTTATGGACGCGCCCGCGCACATATTCCTCCGCCGCGTGGTTCACGGTTTCGAGGAAGTAGTCTTTGCGTAGGCCGCCATACGCCGGCTGTGAGTCCGCCATGATTTCGGAACCGGGCTTAATCGTTTGGCGCACAAATGGCAGAACCTCGCCAATGCTGTTGGTTGAGCCAATGGCGATATGAAGGCGCACATGGCTCAGCGCGGTTTCGCTGGTGCGCTTCAAGGCGCCCATGACGCCGACCTTCTGACGGAAATGGCTGCCTTGCTCTTTCTCGCGGCGCTCGCGTTTTGACTTGTGCATGTTTTTTTGCTTGCCGCCGATCAGCGTCTCGTCAATTTCAACGATGCCGTCCAAAGGCTCGCCGTTCGCAATCTTCATGGCAAGGCGAACGCGGTGCATGACATGCCACGCCGACTTTTGCGTTATGCCAGTCATACGCGCGAACTCATAAGACGAGATGCCGTTTTTGTCGTTGGCAATGGCCCAAATCGCGGCGAACCAAATATCGAGCCCAAGCGGGCTATCTTCCATGATGTTGCCGATCTTCACGGAGAACTGCTTGCGCGGGTGCTTCGATTTGCATTCCCACATGCGGCGCGTTTCGATAAAGCGCACATCACCGCGCCCGCATGTCGGGCAGCGCACGCCGTTCGGATAGACGAAAGCCTTGGCCGCCGCGAACGCGGTGTCTGGGTTGCTGTAGAAGCGGATCGCTTCCATGAGTGTCTGTGGCGGCGCCACCTTGGCGATGGATGGGTTAGCGTTGGTCATGACTTATCAAAGCCCATTCGATTTCATGATGGCTCTTTGGCGGGAGGCGGACCGCTATCGGGCACTGCTTCCTCAAGAGCCCGAGCGTGGAGAACCGCCAGTTCCGAACGATCACCAGCAAGACCGCGTTGCGTTTGTTGGAGATGCAGTCTAGCGGCCTGCTTTCTCCGCTGGAGCTCCGCTCGCGGATCAGCGGTCTGTACCGCTGCCATTAAGTCTTTGATGAGCAAGCCCTGCGAGAGAACTAGGGCTTGCCATTGCTCAGTAGTCCATTCGGGTTTCATGCCTCCAATCTAGCGCTTGTGGGTCACTGAGTCAAGTATGTTATTGCCCATCCAAAGGCCCCGCCGGCGGCTGCTTGCTCTTGGAAAACCAGGAGGAAAAGATGCGAATGCGATGGGTGATCGTTTCAGCGGCGGGCGCTATTACGCTGACCGCGTGGGGTGCGGTGGCGTTCATCTATTTCTTTTTGCATCCCACGCTCGCCCTCTTCACGGCGGCGGCGACGGTCGCCGCGCTTTCGCTCGAGGGATTTTTCTGGGTGTGCGCGGCGGTGGCTGGCTGGTCATTCCTCGCCGGACGGCGCCAGATGCTGATGCGGTTGCGCAAGTGTTTGCCGCAGCGCGAGCACTAGAGGCAAACCATGGAAAACTGGGCAGTTGCGCTTTTTATCTTTGGCGCCGTCGCTGTCGGCGTGATCGGACAAGGCTTTGTGTCGTTTCTCGAGCATCGGCGTCGCGCACAGATTCTTGACCTCATCAAAGCCATGCTTGCGGCGGGAAAAGATCCGCCTCAGCCTCTCTACGACCAACTTGCAGAGGGCAGTCGGCCGAAGGCGCCTTGGAGCGAAGTTGTGATCTTCGGGGCGCTCTCATTCGGGTTCTGGCTCGCGTTCTTCTATGCTGATGGCGGGCGACGCACGGCGTTCCTGGTGGTTGCGGCGTCGCTCACGGTGACCGCGATCGGCTGTCTTATTCTTGCGCTCACGCGGCGCGGCGACCGCAGCCTGACCCGCGACGATGAGCAACAATGACGAAAAACGCCTCATTGCGGCGGCGCGACGCGGCGAAAGTCGCGCCTTCGCGACCTTGGTCGACGCCAACCAGAGCGCGGTTCGCGGATTCTTGCGACGTTTCACCGGCGATGGACTGGACGGCGACGATATCGCCCAGGAGGCGTTCGTGACGGCTTGGGCGCGCCTCGAACGCTTTGAAGGCACATCGAGCTTTCGAGCCTGGGTGACCGGCATCGGCTATCGCATCGCCCGTGACGCTCGCCGCGCCCGCACGCGATCGCGCATGCGCGATCGCGCGTGGCTGGAGACGCAGGATTGCGACCGCCAAGCGCCGATCGAAGACAGAATGGCGCTCGCCAACGCGATGGCTGCTTTACCGGAGGATCAGCGCGCAGCGCTCGCGCTATGCTTGGGCGAAGGCTTCAGTCACGGTGAAGCCGCAGAAATCCTGAACATGCCCTTGGGGACGGTGAAATCGCATGTGACGCGCGGGCGCGCGCGGCTCATCGCAGCGTTTGGAGAGAGCGATGAGTGACGAACGGCTGATGGCCGCAATGCGGGCAAGCGGGGCGCCGGCGCGCGACCCGGGTTTTGCTGTGCTTGTGTTGCAGCGCGCCGAGACGGAGCGTTTCCGCCGGAGCGCTTTAGAGGCCGCGCTCCATGGCGGGGGCGTTGCGGCGTCCGCAGCCTCTGGTCTTTTCTTGTTGTGCGCCTGGGCCAGCGCCCACGCAGCGTCCGTGGCGACCGGCGCAGTCTGGGCGGCAGGCCTTGTGGCGATGGCCTGGTTTGCGCGCGGCTTGATTGGACGCCTTAGCGGAAACCTCAGCAAATTTTGACACCGCGCGTGCCGGTATCTACCGATTGGGGCGGAGGCGTTGAAGTGAAACAGGCCCTCATCGTTGTCGCCTCCGTCCTGGCTTTGGCGACGGCGCCCGCCGGAGGCGAGACCCCCCCGCCGCGCCACGCGCTTCGACCCAACATTGTCGTCGTTGTCGTCGATGACGCGGGCTTTTCCGATTTCGGCGCCTATGGCGGGGAAGCACGCACGCCGAACATCGATGCGCTTGCTGCGCGCGGAGCGCAGTTCACACACTATTACACCTCTCCGCTTTGTGCGCCGTCGCGCGCCATGCTGTTGACCGGCGTCGACAACCATCGCACGGGCGTTGCGACAATTCCCGAAGTGCTGCCCCCAGAGCAGCAAGGCCATCGCGGCTACACGATGCACTTGGAGCCAAACGTGCTGACGATTGCGCAGCGCCTGCGCGCTGTCGGCTATCGCACGTATATCACGGGCAAATGGCATTTAGGACACGGACGAGGCGATCTGCCCAACGACCACGGCTTCGATCGCTCCTTTGTGCTCGATGCGTCCGGCGCCGACAATTGGCAAGAAGCCCCGTACATGCCTTACAACAATTATGCGCCGTGGTTCGAAAACGGGCGCCCAGCGCATCTGCCAAGCGATTTCTATTCGAGCCGCTTCATCGTCGACCGGATGATCCAATATCTGGATGCGGATCAACACGCGACTCAGCCTTTTTTCGCCTACGTGGCTTTTCAAGCCGTGCACATTCCGGTGCAGGCGCCGCGCGAATATACGGCCCACTATCTCAATACTTATCAAGCCGGCTGGGACGCGCTGCGCGATGCGCGCTGGCGGCGGGCGCAAGCGCTTGGGTTTATTCCCCACGGCGCGCCGCTTGCGCCGATGCCGCGGGGTCTAGAGCGCTGGAGCGCACAAACACAAGCCGACCAGGCGCTGTTTGCGCGAAGCATGGCGGTCTATGCGGGCATGCTCGAGGCGATGGACGCCAATCTAGGACGGCTGATCGCGTATCTGGACGCCCGCGGGCTTGGCGAAAACACGATCTTCGTCGTCACCAGCGATAACGGCCCCGAACCCAGCGATCCAATCCACGAGACTGGGTTTACCCAATGGATGGCGGTCCACAACTATACGCGCAGGATCGACAATCTGGGCGAAATCCATTCCTACAATTTCATCGGGCCACAATGGGCGAGCGGCGCCGCCTCGCCGGGCGATCTCTTCAAGTTTTATGCAGGCGACGGCGGCATCCATGTGCCCTTGATCGTGACCGGGCCTGGAGTGCGGGCGGGACGCGTTGACGCCCGCGCGTTCGTTACCGATATCGCCCCGACTTTGCTAGAGCGCGCGAGCGCCGGGGGCGCACCCGCAAACAGCGTGGCGATGACAGGTCTCACCATGAGCGGCGTGCTTTCAGGCGCGGCGAGCCAAATCCGCGACGCCAACACGCCGCTCGGCATCGAAGTCTCCGGTAATTCGGCGCTCTTCCGCGGCGACTACAAGCTTGTGCGCAACACGCCGCGCTATGGCGACAATATTTGGCGGCTCTACAACATCACGACCGACCCCGGCGAGACGCGCGATCTAACCCATGACGAGCCGCAACTCTTCGCCTCCATGATGGCGGATTATCGCGCCTATGCGCGCGCAAACGGCGTCGTTGATATGCCGAGCGGCTACGACCCTCAGCACCAAACCGCCCGCAATGCATTGATGGCGCAGTTTGGCTATTATTGGTGGGCCTTGGCGCTCATCGTGGCGGCCCTGATCGGCGCCATTTGGTTCAGCGTGCAGGCGCTGGCGCGAAAGCGGGCTTAAGAATAACGCTGCGCGTCACGCAGCCGCCTTCTGTTCCAGCGCAATATATCGCTTCAGATGATAATCGACGTTGCCGAAGGTGGCGTCGATCATGGTCACGCGCTTGAAGTAGTGCCCGACACGCATTTCGTCGGTGACGCCCATCCCACCATGCGTCTGCACCGCATTTTGGCCGACAAAGCGAGCGTGCTTGCCGATGGCGACTTTTGCGGCCGAAACCGCCCTTGCGCGCTCGGCGTCGCTTTCCGACAGCTTGATCGTCGCACGCAGCGCCATGGAGACAGATTCCTCCGTCGCCATGAACATGTCGACGAGGCGGTGCTGGATCACTTGGAACTCGGCGATGGCGCGACCGAATTGCTTGCGCTGCTTGGCGTACTCTTGCGTTGAGGACGTCATCATGCGCATGCAGCCGACAGCTTCGTGGCAATAGGCGGTGTTGGCCTCATCGATGATCTTTTCGATCACAGCGAGCGCGCCGTCCGCCGCGCCGATCAAGGCCTCGGCGCCGACCGAGACATTCTCGAAATAGACTTCCGACGCGCGGGTATCGTCCATCGTCGGATAATCACGGCGGGTGGACCCTTTGGCCTTTGCAAGGACGAAGAAAAGCCAAACCCCCTTCCCCTCGCCCCGGCCCCCCTCCGGTCCAGCACCTTCCAAAGAAAGAATCTCCTTCGGGCCCCCAAACCACACGGACTTGTCTACCCCCCCCC
>JACXTT010002117.1_pt1 | contig 31824 bp, 29 predicted proteins | sample 9270951 | NCBI WGS metagenome assembly JACXTT01 (sample SAMN15532306, study PRJNA645909) | rock metagenome | isolation source: weathered quartz diorite | place: Puerto Rico | collected 2017-06-21
ACCTATAGCTAATGATGTTACTTTATGCCTGCCCGGCCTGGCGGTCATCAAAGTAACCAACCGGGATGATAATGCCACCTATCATCTTTACGACGAGAACATGAAACTGGTGCTGACCAACCAGACCGGCACTTTTATGCCACATGTAACCAGAAGTACGGTATTTTACATTGGCGCAAAGGATGGCGTTTGCGAAAGCCCCCTGGGCAAGGTAAATGTAACTGTAGCCGCGCCGGGCATATCAGTACCTAACGTTTTTACCCCAAACCACGATGGCATTAACGATACCTGGGAAATTACCGGGCTTGCTGCCTTCCCTGGTACCGATGTATCGGTCTATAACCGCGCCGGGGCACAGGTGTACCACTCTGTTAATTACTCCAAACAATTTGACGGTACTTATCATGGTACTGATCTGGACGCCGGGGTTTATTATTATGTGATCAATGTGCCTAACCCGCTTTGCAAAGGGGCAATATCGGGCACGGTTACCATTCTCAGGTAGCATTACACCTCAATATCCCGTAATACAAACAAATGACCCTAATAGTCGGCGAGGCAAAGTACTCACATCTATAATTCGGGATTTTCATTATATTTATCACTGGTATGAAGGCAAGGCGGTATATTACAGTTTTTTTTATCCCGGTTTTTGCCGCCGGACTGGCTTTCAGTTTCAAACCTAAAAGTAACCGGGCTTTATTTGCACCAACAGTAAAAAAACAATTTGACTGCCCCAGCCTTGATGCCACAAATATAGTGATCTACCCGAGCGATTGCAGCGGCAATAATGGCTCAATTGTAGGCATACAGGGTAATGGTACCGGTACCCTTAAATACACATGGTACAACGCCAATAATATTGTAGTTGGAACTAACGCCGATCTTACCGCGGTACCATCAGGCCAATACCATGTGGTTTTGACCGACGACGGCAAATGCACCCAACAAGTAACGGGAAGTTATTATGTGCCCGAAAAAAATGCCGTTAAGATAGATTATACGAGCGCCGTGATCACATCGCCGGGCTGTAATAAAACAGACGGGAGCATTACGGGCATTAGTATAACCAACGCGGTAAAGTACCAGTGGACAAACAACCTCAATAAAGTAGTATCAACCAATAAAGACCTGACAAACGTTGATGTTGGTGCGTACGTGCTAACGGCCTATAACTCGGGTGGCTGTTTCGCACAGGCAAGATACATTATTGATCCGGGCAGTTACGCGCCTGTCATTGCATCTTACTACACCATCGGCACCAGTTGCGGCGACCAGGGAACTTTTCATGTCACTTTCAACATGAGGCCAACGGACCCGCTTTTTCAATACACCATAACCGACCTGAGCGGCAAAACATATTTTAGCGGTGCAATTGGTTATCAGCCCACCGACTCAACCCGGATCATCATTCCGGCACCTGAGCAACCGGGGGCTGCTCCGCCCCCGACACCGGGGCTGCCTTCGGGTACCTATGTACTTACTACGATAGGCAACCCCAATTGCTTTACGAAGCTACTTACTTTCACCATACCACGCGATACATTTACTATTGACACCACCGGGTTGCTGATCAGGCCTGAGGTTTGCGGTAACCTCGACGGGGCCGTTATCGGAATAAAGGTAAAGGGCGGGCGGCCTCCATACCCCAAAAAATACGACCACAATCCCGCACATGGGTATTTTTGGCGGGATAGTACCGGCAGGCAAGTGTCCACACTATCGGATATTGGTGGTATGCCCGGCGGCAAATACACCCTCACCGTTGTTAATTATCAGGACTGTGTTGCAGGGCCGCTCACCATAGTTATACCGAGCATTACTTCGCCGGCCTCACGGCCTGTTGTTAAAGATGTAAGCCTATGCCTGCCTGGCCTGGCGGTTATCAAGGTATCCAATGTGGATAATAGCGCCACCTACCATCTGTACGATGAAAATATGAAACTGGTGCTCACCAACCGCACCGGAACCTTTATGCCCAGCGTATCAAAAAGTACAGTATTTTACGTAGGTGCTACCGATGGTAAGTGCGAAAGTCCGTTGGGCAAAGCAAAGGTAACGGTGGCTGCGCCGGGCGTATCAGTACCCAACGCGTTTACCCCCAATCACGACGGTATTAACGATACCTGGGATATTACCGGGCTTGCGGCCTTTCCGGGAACCGATGTAACGGTGTATAACCGGGCCGGGGCGCAGGTATACCATTCTATTAACTATTCAAAACCTTTTGACGGCACATATAACGGCTCCGACCTGGACGCCGGCGTTTATTACTACGTGATCGATGTGCCTAACCCCCTCTGTAAAGGTGCAATATCGGGTGCGGTTACCATACTGAGGTAATGCTAAACGGCCAACTCCCGCAAATACATTTGAATGGTATTTTCCAATCCATAATACAAAGCATCGCTTATCAACGCGTGGCCTATGCTTACCTCTAATAAACCGGGGATGTTTTGCGCAAAGTATTTTAGGTTATGCAGATCAAGATCGTGCCCGGCGTTTAGGCCAAGGCCCAGTTTGTTGGCGAGTTTAGCGGCGGCAACATAAGGCGCAATGGCGGCTTCACGGTCGGCCTGGTAGCCGCTGGCGTAGGCTTCGGTGTATAGTTCGATGCGATTGGTGCCGGTAGTGGCGGCAGCTTCAACCATTTCGGCAACAGGGTCAACAAATATAGACACCCGTATCCCGGCTAACTGAAACTCCTGTATAACAGTTTTTAAATAATCCTGGTGGGCAATGGTATCCCAGCCGTGGTTGGAGGTGATCTGCCCAAGCGCATCGGGTACCAGGGTTACCTGCGCCGGGCGGTTGTTCAACACCAGTTCAACAAAACTATCCTCAACCGGGTTGCCTTCGATGTTAAATTCCGTTACGATGGCCTTTTTCAGATCATAAACATCCCGGTAACGGATATGCCGTTCGTCGGGCCGTGGGTGTACGGTAATGCCCTGGGCACCAAAACGTTCGCAATCCAAGGCTACTTTAAGCAGGTCGGGGTTATTGCCACCGCGGCTGTTGCGCAGCGTAGCTATTTTGTTGATGTTTACGGATAGATGAGCCATGGTGCAAAGATAATTTTTGTTGTTGGAATGTTGTAACGTTTGAATGTTGTAATGTTGTTTTACAACAATATGTAACATCGAATGTTCAATGGTGAATATTGAAGTTTATCCGATATTTGGCCTTACCTAAGACTATGCACAAACGCCTATATCTCTTTATATTTTTTCTGCTTTTCGCGACAAGCAGCCTGCTTGCACAAACATCTTACACTGATATTAAAGACTACAAAGTGTTTTATGGTTCGGCCAAACGCAACACGCAGGACTGGCTGGTATTGCGCCGGTTTACCGACCGTGGCAAAACATTTTTTTTGATGGTTGACCCGCGCGAACTGGAAACCAAAATTGACGAGGCAGATAACTATCAGGTAATACCCATGACATTGCCACAGGCCGCAAAATATTTTGATGCCACAGCCTACGAGCGGGCCATGGCCAAAGCCGCAAAACAAAGTAAAAAGCTACAGGATGCCGGCATACAAAGCGGCATGCCCAAAGAAACCGGCATAACGCTCACAGCCGACCTTTGCCCATCGCGCAAGCCCTTGGACCGGCGTATATTTACTGATATTTTTACCGAGTTTAAAAAAGTGGAGAAACCGGTCCCGGTGGCTTTATCCGTTACCGGGATATGGATGCGCGAGCACCAAACCGACCTGGCCTGGCTAAAAGATATGCAGGCAAAAGGTGAGATATACATTACCTGGATCAATCACTCGTACAACCACCGGGTAAGTTTAAAAGCGCCTTTAAAAGAGAACTTTTTATTAGAGCCGGGCACCGATATTAACTACGAAGTTTTGGAGACCGAACAGGCCATGTTGCGTAACGGCCTGCTCCCCTCCTGCTTTTTCCGCTTTCCGGGACTGGTATCGGATCAGCAATTGGTCACCGCTATCACCAACTTCGGACTTATCCCCATCGGCACCGATGCCTGGCTGGCCAAAGGCCAGCAACCACAAAACGGCAGTATCGTGCTCATTCACGGCAACGGTAACGAGCCTATTGGCGTGACGGATTTTATCAAGCTTATACAAAGTAAAACAAGGTTGATCAAAAATAAGCAATGGTTGTTGTACGATTTAAGGGAAAGTGTGGAGGATGAGTTTGGTAACTGACGGGGTTAACCTTCACCCATAACTCGAAATCGAATATCCCGCTACCTGATTTTGACTTTTCACTTTTGAATTTTGACTTAAAAATCAGTCTTCCACAAAATCCAGCTTGGCGTTTTTATACTCGGGTTTTTGTAGTTCCGTTTTTAATTTCTCAAAGGTTTTTAGCGGGCCTTCGGTAGCAAATAAGTTGATGAGCCAGGCGGGGATATCTCCGGCCGGGTCAACTTCCAGTTCGTAAGTTACTTTAATGGTGTTGTTTACTGGCGGGTTAATGGTCCATTTGCCAATGGAATGGCTAATGCGCACCACTTTGCTTTTTTGAGCCACCATTCCGGGTATGCAAGGCGCATCAATAGTTATCACTTTGGTTTTGGGGTTTTGGCTAACCATAATATGGGCAATGTAATCGCGGTTGGCGGCAGGCCATGGAACGCTCACTTCGCTATAATAATATATGTCTGCGGGCGATACCTGCTTAACAACATAAGCGTTTTTGCTATGGTAAACCCAATCGGCCGAGTTATCAATATCCATGATCACCCTAACCAGTTGTGATGGGCGTGCATTGAGGCTGCACTCAACCTTAATGGCTTTTAGCTTGGAGTTGGCTATAGTACGGGTATAAACTTTTATACCATTCTTATCAACGTCAAGCTTCCAGGTATCGGCTGCAAAACTGGCCGCTATTGTAAACAAAAAGCATAGTGTAAGAGTTACCCGCTTGTACATATCAATACAAAACAACAAAAAACGCCTTTTTGTTGCAGCGGATTTTACACTTATGACTTTGCGGTTATGATAAGTAAGTCTATAGCTTTCTGTTGTATAGTTTTAATGTGCCTGCTATGAGTGTTAAAAGGGCCTTGGGCTTTTCAACTTCGGGCTCACCAAATTGGGTGTTTAACACCCACACCTGGTTAAAGCAAACGGTAGTCATATAAATTTGACTGGGCAGTTTTGATACTGTCTGAGCGCCTGTTTTCATCATTTCCGAATCAAAATACCATACGATAAATAACTTGCCATTTATGGTTTCCCAACTGCGTTTAAGGTTGGCAACTTTTACATGCAATTGGTTGGTAAAATAATCCAGTTCGTAATCTACATACCCGTTAAGCGCCTCTTTTTGCTGATCAAGGGTAAGATTGCTTAGATGAAAACTTTGTGGTACAGGCTGAGGTAAAGGCACCAGCGAAGTTTGGATAACTGATTTACCTAAGCCGATGAAATTGTTGTTCTCCGTATTATTTGCGGCTTTGGTCTCTTTAAATTTTTTGCCTTGAACATCGAACGTAAACGAATGGGTTTTGCCGTTATAAATTACCAGTGCACCAGTTGGCGTGGGTTTAAGATGATAATTAAATGTTTCATTATTGATATCGGACTGTGCTACAGCCAGCAAGTTATAAAATATTATAAAGAACAGGGAGAGCAGCAGATTTTTCATGATTTAAATATAACAAAAAAGGGACATGCTATAAACCACATCCCTTTTTAATATCATCGCAATACGCACATTGCATATCGCAATACGCCAATCTTAGTACCTGTAAAAATCCGCTTTGAACGGACCTTCAACCGGTACGCCAATATAATCGGCTTGCTCCTGGTCTAAAACTTCCAGCTCAACACCAATTTTGGCTAAGTGTAAGCGGGCAACTTTTTCGTCAAGGTGTTTAGGCAGGGTGTATACTTTGTTCTCGTATTTATCGCTATGCTGCCATAACTCTAATTGCGCCAGCGTTTGGTTGGTGAACGAGTTGCTCATCACAAACGATGGGTGACCGGTAGCGCAACCTAAGTTTACCAAACGGCCTTCGGCCAGTACAATAACATCTTTACCGTTAATGGTATATTTATCAACCTGTGGTTTAATTTCAACTTTGGTATTGCCATAAGCACCGTTTAACCAGGCCATATCGATCTCGTTATCAAAGTGGCCAATGTTACATACAATGGCTTTGTCTTTTAACGCACGGAAGTGTTTTTCTTTAACAATGTTGCAGTTACCGGTAGCGGTTACCACAATATCAGCCTCGGCAATAGCAGTGTCAAGCTTTTTAACTTCAAAGCCTTCCATAGCTGCCTGTAAAGCGCAGATAGGGTCAATTTCGGTAACAATAACACGTACACCAGCGTTGCGCAACGAATCGGCCGAGCCTTTGCCCACATCGCCAAAACCGCAAACAACGCCTACTTTACCGGCCATCATGACGTCGGTAGCGCGGCGGATGGCGTCAACCAAACTTTCGCGGCAACCGTATTTGTTGTCGAATTTTGATTTGGTAACCGAGTCGTTAATGTTGATGGCAGGCATAGGTAAAGTACCTGCTTTAACGCGCTCGTATAAACGGTGTACACCGGTGGTGGTTTCTTCAGATAACCCTTTGATGCCTGCAACCAGTTCAGGGTAACGGTCTAAAACCATATTGGTCAAGTCGCCGCCGTCATCTAATATCATGTTCAGTGGCTTGCGGTCTTCGCCGAAGAATAAGGTTTGCTCAATGCACCAGTCAAACTCAGTCTCGTTCATACCTTTCCAGGCGTAAACAGAAGTACCGGCCGCCGCGATAGCTGCGGCAGCATGATCTTGCGTTGAGAATATGTTACATGACGACCAGGTAACCTCGGCACCTAAAGCCTGTAAGGTCTCGATCAATACTGCTGTTTGAATGGTCATGTGCAGGCAGCCTGCGATACGTGCACCCGCTAATGGTTTTGAAGCGCCAAATTCTTCGCGCAGTGACATTAAGCCCGGCATTTCTGCTTCGGCTAAGTCAATTTCTTTCCGTCCCCACTCGGCAAGCGAGAAGTCTTTTACTTTGTATTTCACAAATGCTGTTTCTGCTGTTGTTGACATAGTTATTTGTTTTGCTGCAAAAATAACAATAATAAATCTAAAATAAAATTATTGCATGTGCGTAATTTAAACACCATCAATTTGGCAATAAAACAAGCCATTCATCAACAAAATGCTATTATCAAGCCAACGCCAGCACCTCCGAAGTTGACAACCTCCCGTTATAAACCGCACCCGTATCAACTTTTAAAGTTTGCGTTTTAATTTCGCCGTTAACCTTGCCCGAGCTTTCTATTTTTAACGACTCTGCGCTGATGTTACCGTTAACCGTACCGTAAATGATCAGTTCGCGGGTGTTGATATTGCCCGTGATCTCACCTTTTTCGCCAATGATCAGACCTTCATCTATCGATACATTGCCCCTGATCTCACCGTCGATACGTACAAAGTTAGGGGCTTTCAGGTCGCCCTTTATCACGCAACCTTCGCATATCAGGGTCGAAATACTGTGCTGGCTGTTTATCCCGTTACTTTTTTTGCTAAACAAACTCATATAATACTAACTATTAAGGGTTAAAAAATTTATCGGGTTGATTGGTTTACCATCACGGCGCACCTCGTAATGCAAATGCGAGCCGGTTGAGTGCCCGGTTGACCCTACGGCGCCAATTACATCGCCCACGGTAACCATTTGCCCTACTTTAACTTTTATTTTTGACAGGTGCCCGTACAATGTTTCGAGGTGGTTGCCATGCGCTATACGGATACAATTGCCATAACCGCCATACCAGCCGGCCCATATAACCTTACCGTTGGCCGTACATTTTACCTGGTCGCCGGTAGCGCCGCCAAAATCAATACCAGGGTGGTACTCGGCACGGGCGGCATCAAATGGGTCGCTGCGGTACCCAAAATTTGAGGTCAGGTGATCAACACTGTGCGGATATCCCAGCGGGGTAAACCCGGCCACCAGTACCATTTTATCAAGGTACTCGTTATACAAGGCATACTGCTCCGCTGCCGATAGCACGGGCGCCAACTGCTTGCCACCGCCTCCCGTCGAGTTGGTGGCGAAACCTTTTAAACCGCGCTTTTTAAGATAGTTATTAATGGTTTGCAGTTTGCTTTGTATGCTTTGTATATAAGTTTGGGCATCGTTACTGTTATCAACCTTAACCTTTGCCGGGATGCTGACCTTTAATTTGGCCAGTTGGAACAGCAACAGATGGTTCTGTTCTTCTTTCAGCGCATTTTGCTTTCGCAGATAAAAAACACCCCAGCTAAGGCATATTACCAGCAGTAAAGCTATTGATACATAGGTTTTTAAATGCTGTAAATGTCTTGTTTTTACTTGTATCGACCGTGTTTGTTGCTGGTTTTTGCTGAGGATGATAACAGTGCTGACATCTTTCGACCTGGTACGCATAGGCTGTGGGGAAATGAGACTACAAATTAGTAAAAGCAATGCTTAAATATACATCAAATTAATTAATTATCAATAAGTTAAAGCCTACTTAACATCAAAATAAAAACCGGCGCGCCACGGTGCAATGGTCAGCTAAATGTTAATATTCTCATTAAGACGTTTTAACTGTTAATCATTTGTTACTTTTGTACGTTGTTAAACTAAAAAAAGTTATGTACCCAGAATATTTAGTTGCCCCTATGCGGGAAGACCTCACCAAAGTTGGTTTCGAAGAGTTAAAAGATGCCGATGCCGTTACCAAAGCCATCGAAAGCGAAGGTACTGTTTTTGTGATGGTAAACTCGGTTTGTGGTTGCGCCGCTGCCAACGCGCGCCCTGCTGCCAAATTAGCTACACAAAATGAGAAACATCCCGATAAATTTGTAACCGTTTTTGCCGGTATGGAAAAAGAGGCTGTTGATAAAGCCCGTAACTATATGCTGCCTTACCCGCCATCATCACCATCAATGGCTTTGTTTAAAGATGGTAAACTGGTGCATATTATTGAGCGCCACCAAATTGAAGGCCGCCCAGCTCAAATGATAGCTGATAACCTGATAGGCGCGTTTGACCAGTATTGCTAAAAGATATTTGTTTTCCCTGATTTGAAAAGATCCGATGCCAAAAAACATCGGATCTTTTTTGTGATGTAGCTCATTTTTACTTTCAAAAAGTATTGATAAGTTTGTTTCAATGAAATTTGTATCGGTATTTTTAACTGCTTGTATGCTGTTGCTAAGCTTTGCTGGTGGCGGTAAACCTGCTGTAAACAATACCTCTAAAAAAATATGCTGCCATCAAATGGATGGTAAAAGGGCCTGCAAAGGAAGCAAATCTGACGATCATAATAAACCTTGCGATAACCCGGCTTGTGCTATGATGCTGTCTTGCAGTATTTGTGGGTTTTTAATCGTTGACCCCCTCCAATGCCAACCCAATTTGTCGCATTATATTGCAAAACCAGTTTCTCTTTATAAGATCGGAAATCTTTCCGCTTATCACCAGGCAAACTGGAAACCGCCAAAAACCTGTTAAATAATTTCGGCAAACCTAAACCTGTGTTTATTAATTATTTAACATTTAAATTTTAACTTTTTATGAAAAAAATAGGATTAAGTATGCTTGCGATCATATTCGCAGCTACATCGTTAATGGCTAAAACCCCTGTACGTAAACATGTTGCCAAACATGTAACCTGCACAAGCTGCCCTAAAGGGCAAAAATGCGCAAAAACAGTGTGCACTAACCCGGCAAGCTGCTGCAAATAGGCCTTAGCCTTTTTTATTACAGCCCTTTACTAAAAAGTAAAGGGCTTTTTTGTATCCCCCGACTGGTTATTTTTTTCAACATCCATACCAATAGCAAACCTACTCCGTTTAAAAAAGTCGGTTATCCACATATTGTGAATTACTATTGTTAATACCACCGCCCGCTTAATTGTATTTTAGCAACATCGTTTATTACCCGGTCTATGTCTAAAACAAAGTTCTGCCTACTCCTTGTATTCATTTTGCCCATAACTCGCCTGCAGGCACAGCAAAGCCCATCTTTTGATATTTACCGCACTTATCATACTGCTACCGATCTGCTGGATAAAGGTGAATACACTGCCGCTGCCGAGCAGTTCAGGCTGGTCGAAAAATCGCGGGTGCAGCCCTCAATGCAGCCCGAGTTCGAGTCGCAGCTATCATTGCTCAAAGAGAATGCACAATATTATGAGGCGTTTTGCGCGCTTGAATTAGGTAACGATGATGCCGAAAACCTGATGGTAAAGTTTATAAAAGAACATACCGAAAACCCGTTAAGCCGGCTGGCTTACTTTGAGGTTGGCCGCTCCTACTCCAAACAGGAAAAATATGCCGAAGCCTTAAAATGGTTTGACAAAGTAAAAGCAGATGAGCTGACCGGCAGCGAGTTTGTGGAATATAAGTTTCGTAAAGGCTATGCTTATTTTGCCACCGACGACTATAAAAACGCGCAACTGCTTTTTAGCGAGGTAAAAACCAGGCCATCTCCGTTTACAGAGGACGCGACATATTATTTTGCCTATATAGCTTACCTTAATAAGGATTACAGTATTGCGCTGGTCAATTTCGAAAAGTTAAAGAACTCAAAAAAATATGAGGCCAGCTACCCGTATTATATCACAGCAGTCTACTTTTTAGACCGTCGGTATGACGACGTGATAACTTACGCCATCCCAATTTTAAACACCACCAAACAGGTAAACGAAACCGAAATGCTGCATTTGGTTGGCGCAGCTTATTTTGCTAAAGCCGATTACAAAAATTCGGCAGCTTACTACGCTCGTTACCAGGACGAGGACCTGGGTAAAACCCAAAACACCCAGGACGATTACCAGATAGGTTATGCCAACTATAAAATAGCCAACTACCCAAAAGCAACTAAAGAGCTGGAAAAACTGGTTGATAAAAAAGATGTGTACAGCCAAAACGGGAGTTACACCCTTGGCGATGTGTTTTTAAAGGTTAACAACAAACAAAGCGCACGCAATGCTTTCTTAGTCGCATCAAAAATGGATTTTGACGCGCAGTTGCAGGAGGATGCCTTGTACGAATACGCAAAACTATCGTACGAGCTTGATTTTAACACCCAGGCGCTCGATGCTACCAGGTTGTATCTAAAAAACTACCCCCGTACCTTAAGGCTAAACGAAGTTAAAACCTTATTAGCCGAAGAGTTACTCAACTCGCACAACTACCGCGAAGCCATTGATATACTGGAACCTATTCCGAACAAAACCCCAAGCGCCAAAGAGGCTTACGAAAAAGTAACTTATTACCGCGGATTGGAATACTATAACGAACGCGCGTTTGAAAACGCCATTGGCGTGTTTTTGCGGTCGTTAAAGTACCCTGTTGATCCCAAAATAGCTACCCTCACTACTTACTGGATGGCCGAAGCGATGTACGAGGTGCGCAAATACGGCGAATCGGTTGAAACGTTCGAGAAATTTTTGGATATGCCCGATGCCCGTACAACGCCGGTATATAATTACGCGAACTATGCCTTGGCTTATGCCGCCTTTGGTGGTGAGCAATATAAAAAGGCCGCTGTATATTTTGAGAAGTTTTTAGATGGCGACGAGAACGACAAAAACACCATAAACGACGCCATAATGCGGGTTGCCGATAGCTACTTTGTACTAAAAAGCTATAGCAAGGCCATGAGCTATTATGATAAGATAATTGAAACCCATGCCGCTGGCGAAGACTACGCTTTATTTCAGCGTGGCATGATACAGGGCCTGCAGGGGCAACTGGATACCAAAATAGGCACCATGAAAGATGTGCTGAATAAATTTCCGAATTCAAATTACGCGGATGACGCCTCCTTCGAGATAGCTTACACCTACTTTCTGAAAGGCGACGGTGATCAATCCAAAACCGACCTGATGGCGCTGATTGACAAATACCCGCGCAGCAGCTACATCCCCCGCGCTTTGGTTACCATGGGCTTGATAGATTACAACGCCGGCGGCAAAGACGATTTTGCCATCCAATCGTTTAAACGGGTTATACAGGAGTACCCGTCGACTGATGAGGCCAAACAGGCGCTTAAACAAATTGAAAAAATTTATACCGACAAAGGCGACGCCCAAACCTTTATTAACTATGCCGCCACTACGCCCATAGGTAACTATAGCGGTGCCGAGCAGGAGAGTATAATTTACACTGCGGCCAACAACCTGTACCTTAAAGGCGACTGGCAGGGCACGGTAAATGCAGTAAATGCTTATTACGATAAATTTCCCAAGGCCATATACGATAAACAATCCAGGTTTATCCGTGCGCAAAGCCTGGTTAACCTGCACCGCCCCGATGACGCTATCCCGGATTACAATGCCATCCTGACCGACTGGACAAGCGCATATACCGAAAAATCGTTGATCAGCATGTCGCAGATCTATATCGGGCAAAAAAAATACAACGAGGCGGTAGCGTATTTAAAACGTCTCGAAACCAACTCGGAGTACCAGGCCGATTATGGCTTTGCCATCAACAACCTGATGCTGTGTTATGCCGAAATGGAAATGCCCGACGATGCGCTTAAATATGTTAAACTGGTACGTGAGAACGTAAAAACATCAGAAGAAGATAAATTCAGGACCAGCTTATACGCTGGTAAGGCTTACCTTCAAAAAGCCGATACCGCCAGTGCTTTAAAAGAGTTAAATGATGTAGTAAGCCACACCAAAACCGTTACCGCCGCCGAGGCCCAGTATAATATTGCCAATGTTGAATACTTGAAACACAATTATAAAACATCGCAAAAAACTTGTTTCGATCTCATCAGCAAGCTATCGGCTTATGATTATTGGGTAACCAAAACCTATATTTTGCTTGCCGATAATTATGTAGGCTTAAAGGATACCTTCCAGGCCAAAGCAACCCTGCAGAGTATTATTGATAATTACAAAGGCGATGATGATATTTTACCTACCGCCAAACAAAAACTCGAAGCGCTATCGGGCGGCGATGTAAAGAAAGACGATAAAGGAGGCAAACAATGAGAACCAGATATATAGTTATTATTACAATTGCAGCCTTATTGTGCGTAGATCGTGCTAACGCGCAACAAAAAAAACCTGCCCAAAAACCTAAAGCACCGGTAGGCAAAACTGCCTCCTCCAAAAAGCCCGCAACGGTTGAAAAAGCAAGTAGCTTAGCCAAATCGCTACCTACAGATACTACCAAAGGTGGTGGGAACAAGCCTAAGGATACGCAGAATAACCAAAGCCTGAGCGAGGAGATCGTAGTGACCACCGCCTACAAACCGGTACTGGCCGAAGCGGTAAAAATACGCCGCAACCCCGATCTGGAAGATAAGGAACCATTTAAAGCACCTCTTAACTACAATCCTTTAGATAAAACCTTGCAGTTAAATACAGATATACGCCAGTTTGACGCCATCAAAATGCCACGTGAACAGCCTGATGAGCTTTATAATAACTATGCTAAACTGGGCGGCGGTAATTATAAAACCACTTATGGCGAGCTGTATATCAACAATGGTAGCGACCAGGGCCTTCAATTGGGAGGCTTTTTAAAACATTTGATGCAGGCGGGCAACTTATACCGCCAAAACTACAGCAAAGAAGAAGCAGGTATATTTGGCAAAAACATTGGTGAGGGCAGTACAATAAGCGGGCGGGCAAATTATACTTACCGCAGCAATTATTTTTACGGCTACAATGTAGACCAGTTACCCCCTCCGTTACTTAACACGGCCAATCAGTATTTTAGTACCTTGTCGGGAGAAGCCGAAATAGCTAAAAACTACACCGATGTTGAAAACCAATTTATCTACGCTTTAAAACTGGGTGGCTACGCTTTTCAGGATGCGTTTGAGGCTAAAGAAACCAACGTTTCGGCGTCGGGGTATATTAACCAAATAGTGGGGCAATTTTACGCAGGCCTTAATGGTAGCGTCGATTTTACCAGCATAACGGACAGCGCATATAAACGTCAGAATAACCTGATCAGGGCAAACCCATATATTAAACTACAGGGTGATAACTATAAAATTGATGCGGGGTTAAACATTGTAAGCCAACTGGGGTACAGTAACGAATTTTTTATTTTCCCGGCTGCGCGGCTCGAGTTCCAGATCGTACCTAAATACATCCGGTTGTTTGCCGAAGTGCGCGGGGATGTTGACCGCTCTTCCATACGCGATTTTACGGAAACTAATCCTTTTTTAGGTAAAAACATATTGGTGCAAAATGCTGTGGACAAACTGGACCTTAGTGTTGGCTTAAAGGGTATGCTGGCACCAGGGCTTGGCTTTAAAGCCGAGATTTTCCGCAACAGCGTAAAAAACATGCCGCTGTTTGTAAGCAACTTTAATATTGCCGCGGGGTATAACCGTTTTACAGTGATCTACGATGCCGGCAACGCGCGTATAAGCGGGTTAAACGGCGAGCTGGATTACAAAGCGTCGGACGATTTTGACATTTTTGGCCGGATAGAAGTTAAAGATTACCAGTTAGCTACCGAGGTACAGGCCTGGAATTTGCCCAAACTAAAACTCACAGCAGGTACAACTATTCACATTAATAAACAGATCAACATTAACGGTACATTACTATTCCGTGGCCCTACAACCGATCGTACCGGTGCTGCAAACCAGGTGGTTAACATTAACTCGTTTGCCGATATAAGTGGCGGTATTGAATACAAGGCTACCCGCAGGTTATCCATATTTGTACAGGTAAACAACCTGCTGGATAATGGTGCACAAACATGGCTGTATTACCCTAATTACGGATTTAATATATTTGGCGGTGTAGGTTACCAATTTTAAAGCCTTTTTGATTTGGGTAAAATACCGTATTTTTAGCGAAATGGATATAGCCGCTTTTATTAGTGAATTATTGGCACAGCGCAATGCCCTGGTTGTACCCGGCCTCGGCACCTTTAGTAAAAACAGGGTTGATGGCTATTACAACCGCGAGCAGCAGGCGTTTTTTCCCCCATCGTTACAAATACAGTTTAAAAATGAGTTTACAGATGATGCCGTATTGGCTAACCTGATTGCCAGCCAGCGCCAGATATCGTTAGCCTCGGCCAAATATTTTATTGAGAAATTTGTTTCGGGTATAAAAGACCAGGCCTCTGTGGGTACAGTCGCATTTGGCAATATGGGTACTTTTAGCACCCGCCGCAGCGGTTTAACATTTACACCAAACGAGCTAAACGAAACCGACGAACTATTTTATGGCCTCGCCCCGGTAAAATTGCGCCGCAACAGTTCTTTCAGGCAGCCGGTAGCGCCACCTACCCCACCACCCATACAGGCGCCCGCACCGGTGGCCGAACCTGAGCCACGTGTTGCAGTAGTTCCCGTAGAACCAGAGCCTATTACCGTAGCAGAGGTGCCACAAGATATTGAGACCGAAACCCAAGAAGAATATGTTGAGGAGGAAGATAATGGCCCGCACAGGGGTGTAAATGTATGGCTGGTAGTAGCTTTGATCATCGTGCTTACAGGGCTGGGTATCGTAGGCGTTTACCTGTACAAACCTAATTACCTGAAAGGCTTAAAACCTTTGATCGATAAGTTTAAGCACAGTGCGCCCGTTGTCCCTAAAAAGTCGAAAGAAGACTCGTTAAAACAAGCCCAACAAGCACAAAAAGATATCGGCCTTGCCCCGGTATCGCCCGCAATAAAAGCAAAAACCGACTCGTTGAAACAGCTTGATACCATCCGTATTGTTGCATCGTCGTTTAAAACTTTAAAAGTAGCAAAAGAAGACTCGACCGCAAAGGCTAAAAATGGCCTTTCGCCCGAGATCCACCGTGACCCATCAGGCAAACGGTACCAGGTAACCATAGGCACCTACTTCAATACTGATTCGGCCAATAATGCGTTACCTATACTTAAACAAAAATTAAAAAAGACCGACGTTATTACCATTCAAACCTATCCATATAAAAAACAATGATGTTATTACTTGAATTGACCGCCGATACCGTAAAAAAATTAGCCGATACCGTAAGCAACGCCGCGCTGCCTGCAACCGCAGCCGCACCCGAGCTTAGGTTTGGCGACCTGTTAGTTAAGGGCGGCTGGGTAATGTACCCCATCGGCGTACTGGCCATACTGGGCCTGGTTATATTTTTTGAACGCTATTTTACCATCCGCAAGGCATCAAAAGGCGGGACCGACCTGATGGGCCAGGTTAGGGCAAGCGTAATGAGCGGTAACCTCGAAGCTGCAATTGCCATCTGCAAAAACAGCAACTCGCCTTTAGGCCGTATGCTGCAAAAAGGACTGCTACGCATTGGTCGCCCTATTAAAGATATTGAGGGCGCGGTCGAAAATATTGGCAAGCTGGAAGTATCCAAACTGGAAAGGAATATCCCGATAGTAGGTATCGTAGCCGGTATCGCGCCTATGTTTGGGTTTATCGGTACGATCATGGGTGTTATCAAAATATTTTTCGATATCTCCAAAACCGATAACTACAGCCTCGCTACCATATCGGGCGGTTTGTATGTAAAAATGGTTACCTCGGCAGCGGGTTTGGTTGTGGGTTTGATCGCCTACGTTTTATACAACATCCTGAACATCATGGTGGATAAAGTAATCCTAAAACTGGAAACTGACGCCATCGAATTTATTGACCTTTTAGAAGAACCCAGCAAATGAATTTAGGCAGAAGGCACAGGCGTACCAAAGCGGAGATGCAAACTTCGGCCATGAACGACATCATGTTCTTCCTGCTGTTGTTTTTTTTGATCGCATCAACCGTTACCAACCCCAACGTAATTAAGCTGAGTTTGCCAAAATCGAGCGGGGGTAAATCTATCTCTAAAAAAACCATATCGGTGTCGGTAACCAAAGAGCTGAAGTACTTTGTAGATAAAAAAGAGGTGAAGGAAGAAGACCTGACCACTGTTTTAGCCGGTTACAAGCAGCTAACTACCGAACTCACTATTATACTTTACGTAGACAAAACGGTGGCCATCCAAAACGTGGTAATGGTGATGGATGTGGCGCAGCGCTTAAACATGAAAGTAATTTTAGCTACCGAGCCTAAGCAATAATGGAATACCGGGAACAAAATAACTACCCGAAGGCTTTTGCCTGTACCGCTGTTATTATGGCCGCGCTGTTTGCTTTTTGTTACCTGTTGACATTTAGCAATCCACCCCGGCCCGAAGACGGTACCGGGGGTATTTTGGTAAACTATGGCACTACCGACGAAGGCATGGGCAACGATTACATGAGCGTTGAAGAAGCCTCAAAAGCCGAGAAAGCCAGCAAAGACCGCCCTGATAAATTGAATACCGATGCTGCTGAAAAAACCAATGCCGAAAGCAGTGATAAAAAAGTGGTATCCCAAAATACAGAGGACGCACCGGTTATTACAGCCAACGACAAAAAACCAAGCAACACCGTAACTACCGAAACGCAGAAAGCAGCAGCCAAACCTACTATCAACCAGGCAGCATTGTATAAAGGTAAAGCCAATAATGCTACCGGCGAAGGTGACGGTACTACCAATACGCCCGGTAACCAGGGTAAAACCACCGGCACAACGCTAACCAACAATTATAACGGCACAGGCTCGGGCAATGGCGGCAACCTTGTAGGGATGCCGCAGCGTAACTTTGTTAGCCGGCCCGTGGTTGACGATGTGAACCACCACACCGGCAAAATTTGTGTAGATATACAAGTGGACAAGCAAGGCACCGTAATATCGGCACATGCAGGCGCACGCGGTACCACCATAACCGACTACGCCTTATTTGAGCGCTGCGAAAAAGCAGTGCTCAACTCCAAACTCAACGCCCTCGAAACCGCCGAAGATGTACAGCAGGGTACGGTGGTTTTTGTGTTTAAGGTAAATTAAAAAAGTCCATAGCCGATGGACCATAGTCTATGGCCATTCTTGCAAAAACTTATTGTTCTATTTGGCACATACTTCGCTTCATCTTTTAACTTTGCAACTATGGACTATCGACCATGGTCTATGGACTTAAAATGACTTACGCCCAAACTATCGAATACCTTTACAACCAACTACCCATGTTTACCCGGGTGGGTGCGTCGGCCTTTAAGGCTAACCTGACCAATACCATTGCTTTATGCGATAAATTGGACAACCCGCAGCATCAATTTAAAAGTATACATGTTGGCGGCACCAATGGTAAAGGCTCCACATCGCACATGCTGGCGGCTATTTTGCAGACAGCGGGTTATAAAACCGGACTATACACCTCACCGCATTTAAAAGATTTTAGAGAGCGTATCCGCGTTAACGGGCAAATGATATCCGAGCAAACGGTCATCGACTTTGTGCAGGAGCATCTGACAGATTTTGAGGAGATACAGCCTTCCTTTTTTGAGATGACCGTAGGCCTGGCCTTTGATGTTTTTGCCAAAGAGCAAGTGGATATTGCCGTTATTGAAGTTGGCCTTGGCGGGAGATTGGACAGCACCAATGTGATCACTCCGCTCCTGTCCGTTATCACCAATATCGGTTGGGACCATATGAATATGCTGGGCGATACCTTGCCGCTTATCGCAGGCGAAAAGGCGGGCATTATCAAACCTGACACGCCAGTTGTTATTGGTGAATACCAGGATGAAGTGGCTGAGGTTTTTATCACAAAAGCAAAACAAGAGCGTGCGCCGCTGGTGTTTGCTTCGAGGGAGCGGGAAGCGAGAAGCAGGAAGCAGGAAGCGGGAAGCAAGAAGCAAGAAGCAAGAAGCGGGAAGCAGGAAGCATCCGGACTTTTAAAGGTAATTATCGAACCTGCAAATAGCTTCACGCTTCAAGCCTCAAGCTTCCAGCTCGACTTAACCGGTTCCTATCAAATCAAAAACGTAAAAACTGTTTTAGCTGCTGTGGATGAACTGCGAAAGCAAGGCTTTACCATAACCGACCAGCATATTGCCGAAGCCCTTAAACAAGTTAAAACACTCACAGGCTTGCGCGGACGATGGGATACGCTAAGCCGCAACCCGCTGGTGATATGTGATACTGGCCATAACCCCGAGGGCATTGCCGAGGTCATGAAAAACATCGCAGCTACGCCGCATAAGCACCTGCATTTTGTAATAGGCATGGTTAACGATAAAGACCACAGCAAGGTGATGGGTATGCTGCCCAAGGATGCCACCTATTATTTTTGTAAGCCCGATATCCCCCGCGGGCTGGACGCTGAAAGCTTAAAGCAGAAAGCTGAAAATTTTGGGCTGCATGGTTCGGTTTATGCTGATGTGCATACGGCATTTACAGCCGCCAAGTTAGCCGCGCAACCTGCCGACCTTGTATTTGTTGGTGGTAGCACTTTTGTAGTGGCAGAGGTGGTTTAATTTTATAAAATTGTCATTTCGAAGGAGGAACGACTGAGAAATCTTCTGCACCACACCTATCTACTGCAGACTTGTCTACAGCAGAAGATCCCTCCTAAGGTCGGGATGACAAAAAGGTAAAGACCATTCACTACTCACCGCTCACCACTCACTACTTTAACTCATCCAACACCTCAAACATCTTTTTCCGCACGCCCGATGAACTGCCACTATAGTTATTTACCATGATAGAAAAGCAGTACTCGTGCCCGTTTTTTGATAACTGGAAACCGGCGTAGGTAATTACATTATTAATACTGCCGCTTTTCATCTTGGTATTGTTGTAGGTGGGCAAGCTATCATAAAAGTCGGCGAACCAGGGTGCGACTTTTGCCGATTGCAAAATGGTGGCCATGGTTAAGGTAGTTACCCTATCGCCGGGGGATAGGCCGCTGCCATCGACAATATTCAAGGAGTGTGGGTCGATGCCTTTGGATTTCCAGAACTCCTGTTCGGCTTCAACGCCATTTTCGGTAGTGGGTGTTTTGCCTTGCTTTAGCGCGATGGTACGCAGCAACTGTTCGGCATACAGGTTAATGCTTTTTTGATTTAGCCAATAGATGATCTTACTCAGTTTTGGCGAATTATAGGCCGTCAATAAGGTGCCTGCACCGGGCGCCTGCACTAAATTACGTACCGATACTGGTCCACCGGTAATGTCAAGGCCTAATCGTTTTAGGGTATCCGCCAGGCGAAAAGCCACATCATACGCCGGGTCGGGTATGGTAACAGAGATAGCTCTTTTGCTTTGGTCGAGGGCGTACGTCCCGCGAAGGTACATCACATTGTTATTGACGGGCAGGTACGCGTAGGATCTGTCGCCTGTACCCACTTCGGCATTGGTCAATTCGCTTTTGATTTCGATATAAGGCACAGCCGGAACGGTTTTGACCACGCCTACAGGCGTGCCTACGCTCCCGGTTTTTAACTTAATGTCAAACTGGTTCTCGCGCCAAACCAGGCCCGATGTGCCCGCGCCGTAATAGTTACCTACGTCCTGCCATATCCAGCCTTGCGGGATAGACGATGTACCAAAAATGGAATCGTCCCCAATAATTTTGCCACTGATATGTTTGATACCCGCTTTACGGATGGCGTCTACCCAGAGACTTAAAACTACACTCTCGCGGGTTTCCGGGTAACGCCAGGTGCCTAAAGTAGGGTCGCCGCTGCCTTTAATGATGAGGTCGCCGTTAAGGTTACCTGCCGCGTCAATGGCACCGTTATAACTTAAATTGGTTGTGTATTGATAGTCAGGGCCCAGCAAATTAAAAGCAGTAATCGTAGTAATTACCTTTAAGGTTGATGCCGTAGCCAGGCCCATATTGGGGTTAGCTGCAAAAACTTGTTCGCCGGTTTTGGCATCCAGCACGGTTAACGATACCGACGCGTAACGGCTCTGGCTATCCTGCTGTAGCTTATTAAAAGCGGTTTGCAGCTTTTGTTGCAGCGATTGCGCGCACGCGATGTATCCCGTTAAGGCGCAAAAACTAAGTAGTACTAACTTCCTCATCTATAATATTGCGTTTTGCCAAAAGGTATATCGGTATACCAATCAGTACTATAATTAAACCGGGCCAGGTAAATTGAGGTTTATAGATGATCAGCAATGTGCAAAAAGCAATTCCCATAAAAATATAAATAGCGGGTAAAACCGGGTAGCCAAAGGCTTTGTAAGGGCGCTCGGCATCAGGTCGTTGCTTTCTCAAAATATATATGCCCACAATGGTAAGCACGTAAAATATCACCACTACAAAAGAGATCATATCCAACAGATCGCCGTATTTACCGCTCAAACACAAAACACAGGCAACCACGCATTGTATCCATAAACCAAACTCGGGTACGGCAAATTTGTTTAGTGTGCCGGTACGTTTAAAAAACAGGCCATCCTTAGCCATGGTGTAATATACACGTGCACCCGCCATAATTAAGCCGTTGTTGCAACCAAAAGTGGATATCATGATCATGATGGCAATTATCTTAGTGCCCATGTCGCCAAATATCTGTTGTGATGCTGTTACCGCAACACGATCCTTGGCAGCAGTGGCTATGTCGTGCAAAGGCAGTACACCCACGTAAACCACATTGGCCATTACATAAATAACCGTAACTATTAACGTTCCCAAAAACAAACTTAAACCAATATTACGTTTAGGGTTGGTCATTTCGCCTGCTATAAAAGTCACATTGTTCCAGGCATCGCTGCTAAATATAGAGCCCACCATTGATGCTGCGATGGCACCTAATGCTGCAGCCGTGGTGTAACCGATAACGGTTGCGTTACCATCTTTACCTAAACCATGCAAATTCCAGGCGTTTGTCCAGTTCGTGTGCCATACATCCCCTTTAAGGGCTATCAAACCAAAAACGATCAAGCCAAAAAGGCTTAGTATTTTGGTCAGGGTAAATGTAGTTTGTATCAATTTACCGCTTTTAACCCCCCGCGTGTTAATGAAAGTAAGCAGTACGACAATAACAATAGACATACCCTGTGCGTGCGATATTTTTAACGAACCAACGGTAAACAGTACCAGGTCTTCACTCAGGGAAGGGAATAAATAGGCCGCGAACTTTGAAAACGCCACACCTACCGCGGCAATGGTGCCCGTTTGAATTACCGCGAAAAAACTCCAGCCGTATAAAAAGGCGATGAGTTTGCCATAAGCCTCTTTTAAATAAACATACTGACCGCCTGCTTTGGGGAACATGGCGCTTAACTCGCCATAGCTTACGGCTGCGGTTAGCGTCATAAACCCGGTCAACAGCCAAACCACGATCAACCAGCCGGCCGAACCAACATTACGGGTAATATCGGCGCTTACGATAAAAATACCCGAGCCGATCATTGAGCCTACTACCAGCATAGTGCCGTCTAACAGGCCAAGCTCGCGTTTCATTTCGGGTTGTGCAGTATTTGTTTCCATTCAGTAAAAAAGGTTTAAGGCACTAATCTATTTAAAAAAATAACAGGTTAATATTTTTTGATGGTATTTGTTAACAAACTGCTTAACATTGTTATACTTTGCCGCCTAAACCGCACACCTGATCATAAATTTACCAGCACCCGATTTCAAAAAATTAAATTTGGTAATTAGCTTGTTCTGCTTATTTTTACGACCTTTCAAAACAGTGAACCTAATTTATTTCTATTAACGCTTTATATGGAATTTTTAAACTCTTACTTAATTTATTTAATACCGGTTTTTGGGCTTGTGGGCATCGCGGTAATGCTGATCAAATCGGCATGGGTCACCAAACAAGAGGAAGGTGATGCCACCATGACCGAGCTATCGGGTTATATTGCTGACGGCGCTATGGCCTTTCTACGCGCCGAATGGAAAATACTAAGCTACTTTGTGGTAGTAGCCGCTCTACTACTTGCTTATTCCGGCACTACAGTTTCAACATCAAGTCCAATTATAGCTATCTCTTTTATTTGCGGTGCTTTTTTATCGGCTTTTGCCGGATATGTTGGGATGAAGATCGCCACCAAATCAAACGTACGTACTACACAAGCTGCTAAAACCAGTCTGGCGCAAGCCTTAAAGGTATCGTTTACAGGCGGTACCGTTATGGGTTTAGGAGTAGCAGGTTTGGCTATCATGGGTTTAGGTTCGTTATTCATCGTGTTCTATACCCTGTTTGTGACCAGCAAAGGCGAAAACGTGAACAGCGAGGCCATGGCCAAAGCGCTTGACGTATTAGCCGGCTTTTCGTTAGGTGCTGAGTCTATCGCTTTATTTGCACGTGTTGGTGGTGGTATTTATACCAAAGCTGCCGACGTTGGCGCCGACCTTGTAGGTAAGGTTGAAGCAGGCATACCCGAGGATGATGTGCGTAACCCTGCCACCATTGCCGATAACGTAGGCGATAACGTAGGCGATGTGGCCGGTATGGGTGCCGACTTGTTCGGATCGTACGTGGCTACGATGTTGGCTACCATGGTTTTAGGCCGCGAGATCATATCTCCGGATAAATTTGGCGGTATCGCGCCGGTTTTATTGCCGATGGTAATTGCCGGTTTAGGTTTGATATTCTCGATAGTTGGAGCAGCGTTCGTAAAAATTAAAGAAGAGACAGACAGCGTTCAAAAAGCGCTGAATATGGGCAATTGGGCATCCATCGTATTAACAGCCATAGCTACTTACTTTGTTGTACAATGGATGCTGCCGGATGGCGAGTTCCACATGTCGCGCGATATGATGAACGGCGCTTTGAAAGACGGGGCATCGCACTTTACCAAAAATGGTGTATTTATGGCCATTGTGGTTGGTTTGATTGTGGGTACCTTAATGTCTATCATTACCGAATATTATACAGCAATGGGTAAACGCCCGGTGCTGAGCATTATCCGCCAATCATCAACCGGTCACGCTACCAACATCATTGGTGGTTTAGCCGTGGGTATGGAGTCGACAGTGTTGCCAATCTTAGTACTGGCTGGTGGTATCGCTGGTTCATACTATTTTGCAGGTTTGTATGGTGTTGCTATAGCTGCAGCGGGTATGATGGCTACTACTGCTATGCAATTATCTATCGACGCTTTTGGCCCGATAGCCGATAACGCCGGTGGTATTGCCGAAATGAGCGGTTTACCACCCGAAGTGCGCGAGCGTACCGATAACCTGGACGCTGTGGGTAACACTACCGCCGCTACCGGTAAAGGTTTTGCCATTGCGTCGGCAGCGTTAACGTCACTGGCTTTATTTGCCGCCTTTGTTGGCGTGGCAGGCATTGAGCATATCGACATTTACAAAGCCGACGTTTTAGCCGGTTTGTTTGTGGGCGGGATGATCCCTTTCATTTTCTCGGCATTGTGTATCTCGGCTGTAGGCCGTGCGGCAATGGCGATGGTTGAGGAAGTTCGTCGCCAGTTCCGCGAAATACCAGGTATTATGGAATATAAAGCCAAACCTGAGTACGAAAAATGCGTAGCCATATCAACCAAAGCTTCTATCCGCGAGATGGTTGCACCGGGCATGATCGCCTTAATAACACCAATTATTGTTGGGTTTGCTTTTGGCCCCGAAGTTCTGGGCGGCCTGCTGGCGGGTGTTACCGTATCGGGCGTGCTGATGGGGATTTTCCAGAGCAACGCGGGCGGTGCATGGGACAATGCAAAAAAATCGTTCGAAAAAGGTGTAGAGATCAACGGTGAGATGTACTACAAAAAATCGGAGCCGCATAAAGCATCTGTAACCGGTGATACCGTTGGCGATCCGTTTAAAGATACCTCGGGCCCGTCTATGAATATTCTGATCAAATTAATGTCAATCGTATCATTAGTTATCGCGCCGCACTTGAACCCTAACCGGGTTCCGCCAAGTGCGATGGTAAAACCGACCACGATTAAAGCCGTAACTGCATCAACTACAAGCGTTGCAAAATTAAATACGGTAAAATATCAATAAAACTATTCAAATTGTTACTTAAAAGGGATTTCGGTTATCGGATCCCTTTTCTTTTTCGCATAAAAATCATTATGTTTGAAAAGTACATTAAACTAATACACAAAACTGACTGATGAATTTATTTGTAAAGAAATCCATTGACACCTTAATGGCGGCCTCGAAAGAGGGCGAAAAGACATTAAAACGTACGCTGGGCGTAGGTTCGCTTATCGCTTTGGGTATTGGCGCTATTATTGGTGCCGGTATCTTTGTACGTACAGCAGCAGCAGCCGGCGAACACGCTGGCCCTGCCGTAACCATCTCTTTCCTCATCGCAGCCGCAGGTTGCGCGCTTGCAGGTTTATGCTACGCCGAGTTTGCCAGTATGATACCAATTGCAGGATCGGCCTACACCTACTCCTACACTACCATGGGCGAGTTTATTGCCTGGATAATTGGCTGGGATTTGGTGCTCGAATACGCTTTAGGCGCTGCTACGGTAGCAATTGGCTGGTCACAATACTTCAATAACTTTCTCGAGACGTTCTTTGGCTTTCATATACCCTTTGCATTATCGCACTCACCATTTGAGCTATCAACTACTACCACCGGTATGTATGCGGCCGAATTAGGCACACGCGGATTAATTAACCTGCCTGCCATATTTATATTGCTGATGCTGACCTTGTTGCTCATCAAAGGCACTGCTGAATCGGCTGTAGTAAATAATATCATCGTAATTGTAAAGGTGGCCATCGTGTTAATGATCATCGCTTTGGGCTGGGGCTTTATTAACCCGGCTAACCACGTACCATATATGATCCCAGAAAACGCAGGCGACGTTGCAACCAATACAGGCGTTGTACATTATGCCGATACGTTTAACCACGGCTGGCTCGGGGTGTTAAGAGGCGCGAGTGTGGTGTTCTTTGCCTTTATTGGTTTTGATGCCGTATCTACAGCAGCACAAGAAGCTAAAAACCCGCAGAAAGATATGCCAAAAGGTATCCTGATCTCGTTGGCTTTCTGTACCATATTATACATCCTGTTCTCGCACGTATTAACTGGTTTAGCGCCATACAAAGAGTTTTTGGTACAAGGTAAAGAAGCCTCGGTAACATACGCCATTAAAACCTTTATGACCGGTTACGGGTGGTTAGCTAAATTAGTTACCATCGCTATTTTAGCCGGTTTCTCATCGGTTATATTGGTGATGCTGTTAGGCCAGACCCGTGTATTCTATACTATGAGTGTTGATGGTTTGATACCGCCAATATTTTCAAAACTGCACCCTAAATTCCGTACCCCGTACAAATCACAATGGTTCTTTTTTGTGTTTGTATCGCTGTTTGCCGGGTTTATACCCGATAGCGTAGTGGGCGAAATGGTGAGTATAGGTACGCTGTTCGCTTTCGTACTGGTTTGTTTGGGTATTATGATCCTGCGGAAAAAAAGCCCTGACCTGGTACGTCCGTTTAAAACACCGCTGTACATGATCGTTTGCCCATTAGGTGCTTTGATCTGTTTAGCCATGATGGGCAGCGAAGGCCTTGAAAACTGGATGCGCTTGTTTATCTGGATGGCGATAGGTATGTTTATCTATTTTGGTTACAGCATCAAAAAATCGCACGTAAGGCATGGTAAGACCGAAGGTGCGAACGATCCGCCAAACCCTAAGTTTGTAGAATAATGATATTCAAATCCCGGAATAACCTTCCGGGATTTTTTTTGCCCTTTTATTTTGTAGCTTTACAATAACCAAATGCCAGACCTATGAGCGAGTATTTTACTTTCGACCCCAGGGAAATACTTTCCGTAACGCTGATCCTGTTCGCCATTATCGATATTGTGGGCACTATCCCCGTCATTATCGAACTGCAACGCAAGGCTGGCTCTATTGCCGCCGAAAAGGCTTCGCTGGCCGTAGTGTTCCTGATGGTCGTGTTTTTGTTTGTTGGTAAGCAGTTGCTCGCTGTTATTGGTATCGATATTGCTTCGTTTGCCATCGCAGGTTCGCTGGTCATCTTCTTTATCGCGCTCGAGATGATCTTAGGCCATAAATTTTTTAAGGAAGCAGAGGATGCGGAATCGGCCGAAACTACTTCGATGTCTATTGTACCCCTCGCCTTCCCGCTAATTGCCGGTGCGGGCACCATGACCACGCTGCTTTCGCTCAAATCGCAATACCAAACCCAAAACATACTGGTGGGCATTTTTTTAAATACGTTGTTTGTTTACCTGGTACTTAAAAACACGTATTTGATAGAAAAGCTATTAGGTAAAACCGGGCTTGAGGTGTTGCGTAAGGCTTTTGGTATTATCCTGCTGGCTATCGCGATAAAGCTATTTAGAAGTAACACCCATTTATAAGCCTTATCATGGGAAGAACAACTTTTTTTGTAAGTAGTAGCGTTTTTATAATTACATTGCTACTTTCTTATTTTGTATTTTTCAAAACTGTGACAAATACAAAAATCAAAAGATTTTTTGCTTGTGTGGCTCTCAGCCTGGTTGTTTCCTTTATTGCCGAGTTTATTTGCGTTGGAGTATTAATGTTTTTGACTTTGGGCAACTAAAAGAAAAACGATCAAACAATTCAGCCGACAAAGCCTTAATCATAAATGTCTTTTCTATGCCCAACCGCTATAATATCTACCAGCAACATCGTATCAAAAATATCGTAAATGATGCGGTAATTACCAACCCTTATTCTGTAACCTGCCCTGCCTTTTAATTTTATATAGCCATTGGGCCGGGGGTCTTGAGTAAGGTCTATGATAGCTGATTTGACATTGGAATAAAAGGGTTCGTTGATCTTACTTAACTCTTTTAGCGCAGTTCTGCTAAAGTTTAACGTGTAAACCATGCTCTTATCCGCGGTTTGCTTCGATCATCTTAAAAGCTTCATCCATTGGTATACGGTCACCTGCATCGTTGTTTTTGGCTTCGTCGTACAAGCGGATGTCTTCTAATTCATCGAGTTCCTCCATCAAAGTATCAAATTCATTTTGAGGAAGGATCACAAGGCTTTGGCCTGCTGTATCTGTAATATATTGAGGATGTAATGTCAACATGTTTATGCCAATTATATTATCAAAAATAATCAATAAAAGTAACACTTCAAACTATCTCATTTATTGCGCTACATGCACCATCCTTGCCACAAACATCGTATCCGCCTTATGCTCGTAGCCTTTTAACACGGCCTTTTCTTCCAGTTTAAAACCAAACTCCTTCACTAAAAAATCAACCATATCTTCATTCTCGGCTTTAAATACCGAGCAGGTGATATAGATCAGCGGTTTGCCAGGTTTAAGGTATTTAACCACGTTACGCACAATGCTTTGCTGCAGGTTTTGAAAGGCTTGTATCTTAAAATCCTGGAACTGGCTGATCATCTCCGGCGTGCGGCCCCAGGTTCCGGAGCCACTGCAAGGGGCATCTAATATGATCCCGTCAAACTCGTAATCGTGCAGTTCGGGGTCAACGTTTTTGGTCAGGTCGATGAGTTTTTTTTGATACTTGCGTAAACCAGCCTGAATGAACCGCTCATCGAGGTTGGCTAATATCGACTCGCGGATATCGGATACCACCAGTTTCAGATCGGGTTGTAGTTCGTGTAGTAATAACGATTTCCCGCCCGAAGCGGCACAGGCATCCCACCAATGCTCCCATTTGTTGGGCTTAAAAAATTGTGCTGTTTGCTGCGATGAAAGGTCCTGCACTTCAAACCAGTGCTGCCCAGTAAATATGTTTTCCAACCGGGTGCCATTGGGCAAGGCCAGGCATTGGCTGCCCTCTTCTCTAAATACCACTTCGGCTTTAGCCAGTTCGGCCTTTACCTGTGCTTCAAAACCTTTGATGATACGGATATACAGGTCGGGCTGAACGAAGAATGATTTGAGAAAAGCTGGTTTATCAATATCGGGCGAAAGCTCGTTAACCCAGGGAAACACGTCTTCCAGCCTAAAACCGGGGTGCGTTTTTTTAACCATCTCCAGTTTATCGTCCAAACTAAAGCCTATACAAGGCGCCCACTCGGGTTTAAAGTGCGACAGGAACGAATTACCCTGGGTATTGCATAAAAACTCGGCAACAAACAGCCTTTCTTCGGTTGGTGTGTTAAATAAAGCTTTGCCCAGGCGAAAGTAATTATAGATCAACCGGTTGGCTATTCGCCTGTCGGTCGACCCCATTTGTTTGTTTTGGCGGTAAAAGCCTGGTAAAAACTTGCCCAGTGGTGTATCGGCGGGATATTCGCCCAATATACGCTGAAAAGTTTTTAACTGGTTTAGGGCCTTCATTCCACCTTTTTCAATTCAAAGTTTTGGTACTGCAATATAGTAACATGTGTATTAACCCAGCCATAATTTGCAGTTTTTATAAACGTGAACTTATTGTTCAAACCTGTGAAGCTTTTTTTGTCCAGATCGGTTAGCTCGTCGGCGCCAGAGCCCAGTAAACTGCCAAAATAATAGCCTTGGTCAAAACCCTTAATAGCATATTCGCCGGGTGCTATATGGGTTACTTTTTTGTAATTCTTTACAAAATTAGCGGTTTGAGGTGCTTTATAATCAATATCATCGCTGGTGGTGATATGGGTTTTTAAGGCCTGGAGCAATTCGGGTTTTAAAAAAGTAAGCTTAGCCCAATTTGGATGACCGAAAACGGTAATGGGGTAGCTTTGCGAAAGTTTCTCCAAGGCCCGTAAGGTGGTTGCCAAAAACAATTCGTCGGTTGCCGGGATAACAAATATGTTTTCGCTGGCAGTGGTTAGCTGCGGTATGAGCGCGTCGAAATTGCCTTTACTGATGATGGTGCTGATAACCTGCACACGTCTGTGCCCCAAACTATCAACCGCTTTGTTAAACGGTATAAGATATTTATTTTCTTCGCTGTAGCCCGACTTCAAAACAAATACCTTTTGCGCTTTCATACGGCTTATAATATGCCTTGCTGCTGCCCAGGCATGATATTCCAACGGTGGGATGACCGTGATGAGTTTGCTGCTTTTAAACTGGACAGGCGGCGCGGGCGACAATGGCGATACAATTGGCTTGTTTGCAGTAAAGCCTGACGAGAACGCGGTTATGCTCTCCGGAAAAACCGGGCCGACTATCAAGTCACTGCTGCGTACTTTGGGGTTATTTGCTAAAGTATGGGCCTGCGCAGCGGTTGCTTTGCTGTCAAAAACCTGCAGTTTATAGTTATAGCCTTTGGCGGTTAACGAATCGAGCGCGAATTTGAAGCCCTGGTAATAATCGGCAGCAAGGTCGGCTTTGCTTAGGTTTGTTCGTGTGGCATCGTCGCCCAGGTTTAGCTGGTCGAGCTCAAAAGGGAGCAGCAGTGAAATGGTAGCTACCCTGGGCAGCTCAACTTTTGGCGGCGTTACTGGCTGCTCTGGCTTATTGGGTATTTCAACCGGTTTTGGCGGTTGTGCTGTAGGTATAATTTTAGGCGAACAAGCGCTTAAAATAATACCCGTTAGTATATACAAAACCCATTTATTCCCATTCGATGGTAGCCGGTGGTTTGGAACTGATATCATAAACTACACGGTTAATACCTTTAACATTGTTGATTATCTCGTTTGATATTTTGGCAAGCACATCGTAAGGCAAATGGCACCAGTCGGCAGTCATGCCGTCCAATGATTCAACCGCGCGTAAGCACACCACATTTTCGTAAGTACGCTCATCGCCCATTACCCCTACCGACTGCACCGGCAGAAAAATAGTACCGGCCTGCCATACTTTATCATATAACCCGGCAGACTTCAAATTGTTGATATAAATCGCATCGGCTTCCTGCAATATCGCCACTTTCTCTGGCGTAACATCGCCTAATATGCGAATAGCTAACCCAGGGCCGGGAAAAGGATGCCTGCCCAATATGTTTTCATCGATCTTTAAGGAGCGGCCCACGCGCCTAACTTCGTCCTTAAACAAAGTTTTAAGCGGTTCAACCACCTTCAGTTTCATAAAATCGGGCAATCCACCAACGTTATGATGCGATTTAATAGTTGCCGAAGGCCCTTTTACCGATACTGATTCGATCACGTCGGGATAAATTGTACCCTGGCCCAGCCATTTTACATCGCTAATGCGGTGCGCTTCATCATCAAACACCTCGATAAATACGCGGCCTATAGCTTTGCGTTTCTTTTCGGGGTCGGATAGTCCTGCCAAAGCATTATAAAAACGTTGTTTAGCGTCAACGCCCTTTACGTTGAGGCCCATGTGCTGGTACGAATCCAGCACCGACTGAAACTCATCTTTACGCAACAAACCATTATCCACAAAAATGCAATGCAGGTTTTTTCCGATGGCATGGTGCAGCAATACCGCCGCTACCGATGAATCGACACCGCCTGAAAGGCCAAGTACCACTTTATCATCACCAAGTTTTTCTTTCAGTTCGGCAATGGTGGTTTCAACAAAGGCGTTGGGTGTCCAATCCTGTACGCAGCCGCATATATCAACCAAAAAGTTGTTGAGCAATTGTTTGCCATCCAGGCTATGCGTAACCTCGGGGTGAAACTGTATACCGTAAGTTTGGGTGCCTGTAACCTGGTAAGCGGCAACACGTACGCTATCGGTACTGGCTATTACTTTAAAATCATCGGCAATGGTCACAATGGTATCGGCATGGCTCATCCACACCTGCGACCCTGTGCCAATACCTTTAAACAAGTGGTTACCATCCTCAATATAATGCAGGTTGGCACGGCCATACTCGCGGGTACTTGATGCCTGAACCTCGCCGCCATAGTTGTGCGCCAGGTATTGTGCCCCATAGCAAACGGCTAAAATTGGGTATTGCGCTTTGTATTTGGCATAATCGAAAGTAGGTGCATCACCCTGACGGACCGAGTACGGGCTGCCTGAAAGGATAATACCTTTTACAGTATCGTCAAACTCGGGAACATGGTTAAAGGGGTGTATCTCGCAGTAGATATTGAGCTCGCGGACCCTGCGTGCAATAAGCTGTGTAAATTGCGATCCGAAGTCAAGAATGATGATTTTTTCTTGCATGGGCAAAGATAGTTTTTTGGGATGAAAGCCGAAAGTAGATTTACCAACGTCAGGAATGT
>JACXTT010002118.1_pt1 | contig 31816 bp, 20 predicted proteins | sample 9270951 | NCBI WGS metagenome assembly JACXTT01 (sample SAMN15532306, study PRJNA645909) | rock metagenome | isolation source: weathered quartz diorite | place: Puerto Rico | collected 2017-06-21
TCCGGCTCGAGCTTTTCCAGCGCCTGACACGCAGCGATGCGCAATTCCTGTGGATGCGCCCAGCCAAACATTTTCTTTGTCTCGAGGATGCGCTTCAGCGTGCTCACGGATTCCGGCGCGTGGATCCGGCCCAGTGCTTCCACAGCTTTTACCCGCAGATATGCGCTGGCCCCGGCGGGTAAATCTCCGTCGGCAATGGTGAGCAGCTTGCCAAGGGATTCACGGTCCGCCGCCACGCCGATTTCATCAATCACCAAAGGCATCACGAGCGGGTCCACATGATCGAGCAGTTCGAGCAGGATCTGGCACCTTCTCGGCGCGCCACTGGCAGAAACTTGGCGAATCACTCGGTCCTGCGAGGTCCGCGGAAAATCCTTGATTCTTCCCGGCAGATAAACCGTGACCGATTGCTGATCGAGCTTGCTCAGCAGGCCGGTCATTTCCACGGCTTCCGCGATCGGTCCGCCGCGGACGGTGCTGCGCAGATACTGCACGGCCTCTTCCCCGAGATCGGCAGCCAGATTGGCCACGTGCTCGGCATCGTCGCGCAAGCTGCAGCGATTGAAGCGCGTCGCCAGTTGTTCCATGGTCGTTTGCGGCAAGAGTTTCAGAACATTCGTCAATCCAGCCGCGACGTGCCGTGCTCGCAATGCTTCATCTACAAAATCGGGCACGCGGTCTTCGATGCCCATCTTCGAGCGCATGCTGCGCGCAATTCCCGGCCGCTGCGATTCCACCCCGGCGATCAAATCGAGCGCCTGCTCCATCGCAGGAAAATAACGGCTGGTGGCTGCTTCCTGACTCAAGCGCACAAACGCGGCACTGACAAATCCTTGCAGCTCCGCATCCTGCTCGACGCTCAGCCGCACTCCCAGGTGCCGAAGCGCCTCGCTGAGCAATTTGGGATCGGCCTTCGCATACAGCTCCGCCATTTCGGAGAGCCCGACCGCGGTCTTCTTTCGCGCATCGGCATCTTCACTGTCTGCGCACGCCGCGTAATTCCGAAGGATTTCGATGGCCTCAGCCACGTTTCCATGCTCGATCAGTTCGCCAACGTAAGATTGCACGTTGCGCGGCGGGATGCACCACGCCTCATCGGACATCAGTACCGCGCGCTTGTTTCTCTCCGGCACCGCCGCCCAGAACTGCCGGTCCAGAATTTCGCGATGGGACTCGACGAGCATCCCGGCTTCGCTCATCTTGTCTTCGTGCACGCCAAGAATCTTCCGGAGATTCTCGATCTCCTGATTCATGCGGTCGAGCATCTGACGGACGGCGTTGACTTTCACTTCGCCGCGTTCGAATCGCTCGAGCGCGAAACGAATCGCCAGGTGCTCCGCCAATTGCACCAGCACGGACTCATCCGGTTTGGCATCCGGCGCTTGGGCAGCCAGGGCTGCGAGCGCTTGCTTCAAGGTGTCTTGCGCGCTGCCTGGCAATTGCGCCACCTGTTCCTGGAACGCACCCGCCGCGGCTAATCCGCCTTGCCCTGCGCCGATGCTCCCGAAGCTCGTCAGCGCGCCGAGAATCCTGAGGAGCTCTTCTTCTGTCGGCTCGCCGCCCCCGCCAGGGGCTCCGCTTGCAAGGCCGGCCACCACTCCAGAAACAAGTGTCGCGCCGCCGCTGCTGCCTGTCCCGGTCCACATGCCAATCGCTGGCGCACCGCCACCGCATCCGCCCACGCCCGGTCCGCTGCCTGGCCCTGCGCCACCTGGGACCCCATCGCCTGGACCCCAGCCACCACCCGGTCCTGCGCCACCCGGTTGTCCGCCACCGGGTCCTCCATCGACTGGACCCCAACCACCACCCAGTCCTCCGCCACCCGGTTCTCCGCCACCGGGTCCTCCACCGAGTGGTCCCGCGCTGCCTGGTCCCCCCCCACCCGGTCCTCCACCGCCTGGCCCAGTTCCTCCGGCCCCAGGTCCGTTCGTTCCTGCCCCAGCGCCTCCGTCGCCTTTTGCGCCCTGGGCAGCAGCAATTAATTCGAGCAATTTATGCGGGTTGTTCAGCCATTCTGAAAACTTGTCCTGGTCTTTGCCGAGCGATGCGGCCGCTAATTGCGCCGCCATGCTCGCTTCCTTCAACCGCGAGTCCGTGGCCACGAAGCAAATCTCATTGATGCGGATTCCACGCGCCCCGGCTAGCGCAGACTTCAATTGCAGCGCCAGCTCGGCCGGTTTGGCTTTGCCAGTGGGAAACGCGCACACGAAGCGTCCCAGCTCATCCTGCGTAACGGAAGGAAAGAACTGTACGCTGGCCAGCCCTGCGGCGGACAACAACTGCGCGAATTGTTTCTCAGCGGGTGCGCCTTCCAGCGGTACGCCATCGAGCAAAAGCTGAGAACCCGTCGCGCCTAGAAGAAGCCCCTCTTCCGATCCGAGGGGGATCGCCGTGCGCAACTCCTGCCCGGCGACTTGCAGCAATTCGATGGTGCGCGCGTGCCCATACCCGTACAGGCGCGCGAACTTCAGCAAGATGTTCAGACTTCTTACGAAAGCGCGTCCCGCCGTTGTTTTTGGGTCTGCTTTCATCCCATGCCGCGTGCGTCCCGAGTAGGACTCCTTATCTAGTACCGTAGGGCCAGGGACTGTACCCCGCAATGGTACAGAGGTTTCATGTGCCCCGGATGTCAAGGCGTCTGAAGGCCGGGTGCCACCCTGAACGAGCGGACGGGTGCGGCACCGGAGAGGACAGGTGGGAAGGAGGGGACATCCGCAACGCGCAAAACTTCGTTGGCGCGAATCTAGTTTCTTGAGATGGCCACGCGCCCTCGCCGGCGCGTACGATTGGTCACCTGCGCAACTGTCGGCAGGCCGCCAAGTTCCAGCAGCAGTTTTCGCAGCCGGTACCGTTCCTCCAGGTCCATCTCCACGAATTCGAACGCCATCGCCTGCGGACGCGCTCCGCGTACGATGGCTTGCGCCTTGATGTGGCGCACCCCCAGCGAAAATTTCAGCGATAGCAGCGAACCAGGCGCCAGATGCCGTTCCCCGGAGCCGATTCCGCCTCCCAGGTTCATTTCCGGGATCGAAAGCCTGAAGTTTTCCCGCAAATTCGTCGTCACCCCAATCAGGTTGCGTGAAAGTTTCAAACGAGCGTAGCGCCTCTGCCGGATCACTGAGGCATTCGCTTCGGGATCTGTGGGTTCGAGCGTCAATTCCTTCCGGTCGATGCCGCTCGCAGCGACTTTTTCCATTCCCACGCTGGGATCGACTCGGATCAGGGCCTGCGCTGCGGCAATCCTCAATTCGTTCGAATACACCCAGCGCCACACTTGCCGGGTGTCCAAAATATGCTGCAAGAGGGCGCTGGCAGCGGACGCGCGCAATCTCCCGATCGCTTCGACCGCCTTGACTCGGGTAAATCCAGGAATCGCATCGTTCTGCGACAGTTCGATGAGCTTGGGAATGCAGGCGCCCTCCCCGCTCATGCCCATTTCGTCGATGGCTAGTGGGCGGATCATCACGTCCAGCGAATCGTAGAGCGCGACTAGCAACCGCGCCCGCTGCTCTGCCGGTGTCGCGGAAAGCTGGCGCACCGTGCGGTCATGCGCGGAGCGCGGCCATTGCGACAGTCGCAGCGGCAAGATTTTCTCCACGCTTTCCGGCGAAAGCTGGCTCAGAAGACCGATGGCCTCGGCCGCTTCCCCCGCGGGAGCCGTCTGCAAGGTCTCGATCAGCCGTTGCGTCGCGTCCTCTCCCAGCCCGCGCACCACGTCGCAAAGTAATTCGCAATCTTCGCGGAATCCGCAATGTCCAAACCTATTCGTCGCATAATGCAGCGTCGCCTTGGGCATCAGCCCCAGAATCTCCGTCATCCCGTCCGCAATGTGGCCGCTTCGCAGCGCTTCCTCGATGAATTCCGGCAGGCGCTCTTCCGCGCCGATGCGCGGCCGCAGACTCTGCGTGGATCCCGGTCTCTGCGCCTCTACGCTGTCGAGCGAGGATAGCGCTTGTTGCATCGCCGGGTAGCAGCGTTTCGAAGCCGCTTCCTGGCTCAGCCGCACAAACGCCGCGCTGATTAAAGTTTGCAATTCCGGTTCGCGCTCAATCGCCAGCTGGTTGCCAAGCCGCCGGATCGCATCCATCAGCGCGCTGCCGTCGCCACTGCCGTATAATTCGCCCAGATCCGATAATCCGATCGCCGTCGTGCGCCGAGCTTCCGGTGCTTCCAGTCCCACACACGACGCATATTTCATCAGGATCTCATTTACCGTCTTGAGCTCTCCGCGTCGCAACATGTCTTCCAAGAACGCTCGTACGTTCCGCGGCGGCACGCACCACGCTTCATCCGACGTCAGCACTTCCTTCTTGTTTTCTTCCGGTACCTGCTCCCAGAACTCCTGATCCAGCAGCTCCGTGTACGACTGCACGGAGAGTCCCGCGTGCGCCATCATCTCTTCCTGCGTTCCCAGAATCTTGCGCAGCGCTTCAATTTCCGTATTCATACGGTCCAGTAATTGCTTCACCGCGTTCACGCGCAGTTCGCCCTTTTCGTAGCTGTCCAGCGCGAAGCGAATCGCCACGTGCTCTGCGAGTTTCAACAGCATCGGCTTGTCTGGCTTTGAATCCGGCGCCTGCGCTGCAAGTCCCGCCAGCGCCTGCTGCAGCGTGAATTGTGCTCGCACCGGCATGGTGCTCAAGCGGGATTGGAAGGTCGGGGCGTCCATCCTCGCCTCCGGATCTTTGCGGGACTTCCCCAGCTGCGCGAACAGCCCCAGCATCGCTCGCACATCCTCTTCTGCCACCGAAAAAGCGCCGCCTTCTCCTGGTGCGCCAGGAATTCCTGGCGCGCCTCCCATTCCGCCCACAGTGGCCCCGCGCAGCATTGCGGACGCAGTCAGCCATCTTCCCGGTGTGGTCCCTTCGCTAGCGCCCCCACCTATCCCGCCGCCGACTCCCGTTCCCCCCCCTGCACCGCTACCAGTTCCTCCTATGCCAGAGCCTGTTCCTCCGCCGCCACCCGTGCCCGTCGCGCTGCCGCCACCAGATCCCGGACCGCCTGTTCCTCCACCGCCCGCCCCTGTTCCGCCGCCACCACCCGTGCCCGTCCCGCTACCGCCAGAGCCAGTTCCGGGGCCGCCGGTTCCTAATCCTCCGCCGCTTCCATACCCCGGACCGCCTGTTCCTCCGCCGCTTCCTGTTCCGCCACCGCCGCCCAAGCCCGTGCCGCTTCCCCCAGTGCCAGTCCCGAAGCCGCCGGTTCCCAATCCCCCGCCCGCACCGCCACGGCCTCCGCTGGTTTCCCACAAACTCGGGCCCACGCCACCGCCCGTTCCGGATCCACCGGAGCCTCCGCTCCCACTTCCAGTGCCGCTACCGCCCATGCCCCCGCCGCCCAAGCCAAAGCCCGGTCCCGGCCCGCCCGAACCGTGCCCCGGCCCACCCATTCCTCCTCCGCCTCCACCACCGCCGGCGCGCGCGCTTTCCGCCGCGAGGATCATTTGCAGCAGCTTGTTCGGATCTTCGAAGAAATCTTTGAATTTGTCGCCCTGCGTGCCCAGCACCTTTTGCGTCAGTTGCGCCGCCACCTTGATCCCCGCCACGGACGAATCTTCTGCCACGTAGCGAATCTCATTCACCCTGATGCTGGTTTCTCCCGCCAGCGCGGACTTCAATTGTTCCGCCAGCGATGACGGCTTCGCATTCCCGCTCGGGAACGCGCGCACAAATCGCGCGAATTGCGGCTGCGTCAGTGTTGGTGAAAAGTGAATGCTGGCGATCCCGGAAGTAATCAACAGTTGCGCGAAGCTGCGTTCGCCCGCCGCCGATCCCAGCGGCACTCCATCCAGAAGAATTTGCGTCCCCGAAGCGCCGAGCAGCACACCGCTCCCGCCGCTGTCATTCAGCGCCCCGCGCAGCTCCTTCCACGTCGTTTCAAACTGCTGCGTCGTTTTCGCGTGCCCAAACTCGTACAGCCGCGCGAATTTCAGCAGAATGTTAAGGCTGCGGACAAACGCCCGCGCCCCGCCTCGTGTCTCCGGAGGACTCATAATTCTCGGTGGAGGTTTCTACCCCTCCTCACGCATTCTCCTAGATTAGTTTCCCTGCTGCCGGGAAACAAGTCTCCCCGCACTCCCTGTACTCATCTCAATAACAGTTTCCCTGTCAATTTGTAAACATTAGTTGCCGGTCTGATCCCGCTCCCACTGGCCGGGTGGCCCGGACGTAAAGACCGAGACGAATTTGGGCGCCCCGCCCTCGGTTTTTTGAGGGTGGGGCCCTCATCGAATCATATTCTTCCAAAAAAAACAGGGGGTGTTACGGTTGACCGACTTCCTCCCGGGGCTCACTCTGCGGGAAGGAACAACTTGCCCGACGACCAAGCGCAAAGCGAAAAACTACGACTGGTCGATCAATCGGTGGTGGATGGCATACAGCGCGAGTTCGAGGCGGTCGGAGACGCCGAGTTTGTCGAAGATATTGTGCAGATGGTTCTTGACGGTTTGCTCGGAGATGAAGAGTTTTTCGCCGATTTCCTTGTTACGGAAGCCCTGCGCGACGAGCTGCACAATTTCTTTTTCGCGGTCGCTGAGCAGCGGCTTTTCGCGGCGCGGCCCGGATTCCGCGGACTTCGAAAATGCTTTCATGACCTCGGCGGTCATGCGATTGTCGAGCCAGATTTCTCCGGCGTGTACGCGATGAATACTTTTCACCAGCAAATCGGTAGCGGATTGTTTCAGCACTACGCCGCGCGCCCCGAGCCGCATGGCGCGAACCACGTCGCGATCATCTTCGGCAGCAGTCAGAACGACGACGCGCGTCGGCAATGTATCGAAATTGACTTCCTCGAGCACCGCAAGCCCGTCTTTATCCGGCATGCGCAAATCGAGCAACAAAATATCGGGCTTGAGCTTGGCGAGCATCTTGATGCACTCTGCCCCGTTCTGCGCTTCGCCGACGATGGTGATGTCTTCGTCGGAATCAAGAAGTTTCCGCAGCCCATCGCGAAAGATTGCGTGGTCGTCGGCTAGTAGTACCCGTATCTGCTGTTTCGTCGTTTTGGCCATTTTTACGTCAGGGTTTGTAAGACAAGCCCTGAAACCCGTCAACCGAGCGGGACTTCGATTGTCAGACGCGCTCCATGCCCCGGGTTCGACTCCACCGTCAGAACCCCGCCCACGGTGCGCGTACGCTCCTTGATGGAAATGGGACCCAGCCGGAGACGATCCAACTCATCCGCGGTGAACCTGCCGGCAAAACTGAAGCCTTCACCGTTGTCGTCTACTACGAGTACTAGGCGGCTATCGTCCTGCGACAGTTTTACCACGACATGGGAAGCCTTCGCATGCTTTTTTATGTTGTTGAGTGCTTCACGGTAAATCTGGAAAACTTCGCGGCAGACGCGGTCCGGCGCCCGCAGCTGCGCCGAATCGATCAGCAAATCCAGCGCAATCGTGGATTCGTTGCGGTAACGCTCGGCGAAACCGCGCATCAAGTCGACCAAATCGGCGCTCTGGACGCGCAGAGGGCGAAGATCGGTAACAATCTGGCGAAGCTCGGCGCCTTCGTTCTTGACGGTTTGCTGGAGGGTCGTCAACCCCGCAACCGCCTGGTCGGGGGTGCCAGGGACACGGCGGCGGAGGACGTCCAGCTGGATCTCGATGCTGAGAAGGGTTTGAAGAATTCCATCGTGCAGGTCGCGGGCGATGCGGCTGCGCTCGGCTTCGATCGCGCGTGCGCGTAAGTGCCTCAAAAGAAAGATGTTCTCGAGAGCCGGCCCGATGTGTATGGCAATGCGCTCAAGCCAGGCTAAGTCCTCTTTTTGGAACGGCTTGCGGCCGTTAATCAGGAACAGCCGGCCCGTCGCCTGCCCCCCCTGCTCAAACGCGACCGTCATGAATGAGCGCACTTTAAACTCCTGCTGCGCCGGGCCGGGCAGCCGGGGGAGCGACTTGAGGGGGCGACCGTCCCGGCGGTCCCAGCCAAATCCGGAACCCCGGCCAACGAGCGAATTCCAGCAAATGGTGGCGTCCAAATCGTCGAGGAGAAAGCCATCCGTCCGGGAAAGCGGCATGCTTTCCGGGACGAGCCGCTCGCTTTCGCCGGATTTCAGCCGCCACAGAAAGATGCGCTCGAGATCGGTGTCGCGGTAAAGTAACAGACCCTCTTCCGCGCCGAAACTGATGGCGAGTTCATCGAGAAAAAGGCGAAGCGATTCCGCGAGGCCCTGGTCCACCTGCATCGTGGAGCTGATGCGCGAGAAAAACTCGATTTGCGCGGCGAAGTGTCGGTTGATGTCGCCCAGAAACGCCAGACCGGCTCCGCCGGCAAACGTGCCGACAGTGATGCCCAGCCAGGCGAATACCTGCATCCAGTGAATTCCACCTTTGACGGCGGTAAGCAGCACTAGAACGAGAGAAAGCGCGCCAGCAAGCGGCATGGTGAGAGTGAAACCCCAGCGGATGCCCGCGGCGTAACACAGAAACATGTACGGAAACCAGACAGGAACAGTCGACGGACTGAGGTACATCAAAAAGCCAAGTGCGAGGAGATCAAAGGCCAGAGGCAGTTGCCAACCGCGCTTGCGGAGCAGGCGCTCGAGTTGCGTAACGACTAGCGCAACGATCAGATAAGCGATGAGAAAAGAGACGGCGCGATGCGTCTCTTTCGGAGGATGCTGCTCGAGCATGGCCAGGAGCGCCAGCAAGACGAAAATGGGGCGCGCATAAACGATCTGCCGTTCGAAATGGTGCCGATCCGTTTGATGGGGGCTCATGCGCGGGGACGCAATTCCTGAGAGTTAGTCTAGCAAGGCAGGGGAAGTGTCGAGACGTGTGTTGAAGCCGAGGTTTCCAGCTTGCAACGGGCGGAGTGCAGCGGGAACATGACTTTTAAGAACGAACTCTCGCGGGAACCTGGCTTACTGGAGGAAATGCTCTTCAAGCCTGGGCGGAATTCTTAAGCGCGCATGGCAAGTTTTACGTTGCTTTCGAACCAGCGGATTGTCTCCCGGATTCCTTCGCGCAGAGAAGTTCTTGCTTTCCACCCAAATTCAGCAAGCGCGCGCGAGGTATCCAGGCAGCGGCGCGGCTGGCCGTCGGGTTTCGTCGCGTCCCAGCGAATGGCGCCTTCGTACCCAACCAGCGAGCGGATTTGTTCCAGCAAGTGACGAATGCTGATTTCTTCGCCGGAGCCGAGATTCACGAGATCGGGTTTTGCATATTTTTCGGCGGCCAGGACGATGGCCTCCGCCGCATCCTCGACGTAAAGAAATTCCCGCGTGGCGCTTCCCGTTCCCCAGGCAAGGACTTCGGCGGCGCGCGACTGTTTCGCTTCCCAGCATTTGCGGATCAGGGCGGGAATGACGTGAGAAGTTTCCAGGTCGAAATTATCGCGGGGGCCGTAAAGATTCACGGGCGTGAGGTAGATGCCGTTCATCCCGTACTGCTCGCGGTAAGCCTGCAACTGCACGAGCAGCATTTTCTTCGCGAGGCCGTAGGGCGCGTTGGTTTCTTCCGGATAGCCGTCCCAGAAATTTTCCTCTCGAAACGGCACGGGCGTGAATTTGGGGTAGGAGCAGATCGTGCCGGCGCAAACAAACTTCTCGATGCCCACGATGCGCGCGGCCTCGATGGCGTGCAGTCCCATCGCGGCATTGTCATAGAAGAAGCGCCCGGGATTGGCGCGGTTGGCGCCGATGCCGCCGACGACCGCCGCCAGATGAATGAAAATGTCCGGAAGCGCCGCCTTAAAAAGCCGCAGCGCTTCCGACTTTTCGCGCAGGTCGTATTCACTACTGCGCGGAATCGTAATTTCCCGGCATCCGGTCGCGCGCAGCTTCTCGACCACGAACGATCCCAGGAACCCGCTGCCCCCGCTGACCACGACGCGCTTATTGTTCCAAAAGCCCATCCCGCCCCTAAACCTACTGCGAAGCCTGACCGCTGACGGCTTGCACCATGCGCGTCACGGAATTTTGCCACCGGTTCCAGTGGCCGATTTTCTTTTCCAGAATCGCCTTGCCGTCTCCGCGCGGCGTGAGTCCCGCCGCTTCGACGTCCGCATCCACCATGATGGCTACCAGATCGCGGAATCCGATTTTCGATTGCCAGCCAAGTTTCGTGCGGGCTTTGCTCGCATCGGCGATGAGCACATCGACTTCCAGCGGCCGCAGGTATCGTTCGGACATCTTGACGTGCTTCTGCCAATCCAGGCCTGCATAGGCGAACGTAGCTTCGACAAATTCGCGCACCGAATGTGTTTCGCCAGTCCCAATGACGAAATCATCGGCGGCATCCTGCTGCAGGATCTGCCACATGGCTTCCACGTATTCGGGGGCATAGCCCCAGTCGCGCCGCGCGTCCAGATTGCCCAGAAACAACGTATCTTGCCGGCCGGCAAGAATAGCGGCGACACCGCGGGTAATTTTGCGCGTGACGAACGTTTCGCCGCGCCGCGGGCTTTCGTGATTGAACAAAATGCCGTTGGCGGCGAAGAGATGATAGCCCTCGCGGTAAATCCGCGTCATCCAGTGCGCGTAAACTTTTGCGGCGGCGTAGGGGCTGCGCGGCTGAAAGGCCGTCATCTCGCTTTGCGGCGGAGGAGCGGAGCCAAACATTTCCGAACTCGAGGCCTGGTAAAAACGGGTGTTCGCGCCACTGCGTCGAATCGCTTCGAGAAGCCGCATCGTGCCGAGGCCGGTGACGTCGCCGGTGTATTCGGGAATATCAAAGCTGACTTTGACGTGGCTCTGCGCCGCAAGATGGTAAAGCTCGTCCGGCGCAAGACTGTAAATCAAGTTCAGAATCCATTCCGTGCTGGCCAAGTCGCCGTGGTGCAAGAACAGTTTCGTTCCCGGCTGATTGGAATCCTGATAAATGTGATCGATGCGCGAAGTATTGAAGGTGCTCGCGCGGCGGATAATTCCGTGGACCTCGTAGCCTTTCGAAAGCAGCAACTCGGCAAGGTAGGAGCCATCCTGTCCGGTGATGCCGGTGATGAGCGCGCGTTTCATGTGATCGGTCCTTTGCAAATCGCGCAAGGGCGATTCGCCAGTGCGGGCCTCGGGTCCTGCGCCGCAAGTTCAATGATGAATTTATATAGATGATAATACGGCAGGATGGCTCGGAAATGGAAAAGGAACGACAAGCGAGCTGGCGCCCGCGTCGAGGAGGCTGACCGGACCCATCTTCCGCCGCACCACCGCAGCATGGTAAACTGAACAGGAGTGGTGGGAGTAGCTCAGCTGGTAGAGCGTCGGTCTGTGGCACCGAATGTCGCGGGTTCAAGCCCCGTCTCCCACCCCAACCTGTTTTGAACCACTGCGCGACGCTTCATTCCTTTTGTTGCGTCCCTTACCCTACCCTTCGAGTTCCCAGGGGCTACTCGGTACCAGACGCACCAGAACAGCGGCAATGTGTGGAACATTTTTCAGTTTCGTCGAAGCTATAGCTTGTGTGACTCCGACGCTCCTCGTTTCGCAATTAGCCACACTTTGCCTATCATGAATCATGACTTCGCTTCCGTTCCGCGGCGTACTGTTTGATATGGATGGAGTATTGGTGGATTCGACGGCAGCGGTGGCGCGCGTGTGGTCTGTTTGGGCGAGGAAGCGTGGCCTCGATCCAGAGACCGTGGTGAAGATCGCGCACGGGCGACCCAGCATCAGCACCATCCGCGAACTCCTCCCTCACGCGGACCATGAAGCGGAGGATCGCGAAGTCGAGCGCCTGGAGATCGAAGACGTCGAGGGAGTTGCAGCTTTACCCGGGGCCGCGGAGCTTTTAGGCGTTCTGCCGGCAAGCCGGTACGCAATTGTAACTTCGGCAACGCGGCCCCTGGCAGAAGTCCGGTTACGCGCCGCCGGGTTCATGGTCCCGGCAAATCTTGTGACGGCGCGCGACGTGCAACGCGGGAAACCGAATCCCGATCCTTATTTGATGGGAGCGAGAATCCTGGGCGTCCTACCCATGGAATGCCTCGTGATCGAGGATGCGCCCTCGGGAATTCGCGCCGGAAAGGCGGCAGGAGCGCGCGTTGTGGCGCTGCGCACCACCGCCGGTGACGCGGAACTCGAAGAAGCGGGCGCGGACTGGATCGTCGAGAACTGCACCGAACTCATCTTGAATTTCAAATCCCCCCGTAAAGAGTTTTTTTTCCTCAGCCGTCGAACAAAATAGTCCCGGGCTCCTGACAAACAGGTAGAATCTCAGCTTTGCCAAACGACGAACGATCCGTTTACGCCAAGGAGAGCCGATGATGCGTGTGAAGAATCTGGGTGTGCTGCCAGCGCTGGCGTTGTCCCTGATCGCCAGCATGGCCGCGTTGCGCGCGCAGGAAAAAGATGCCAAGCCCGCTGAAAAGCCCGCGGAAGCCGCCGCCCTCGCGCCCGCCAAAGAAGAATCGTCCGTCACCGATCACACCATCAGGATCGGCGGGCAAACGATTCCCTACAAGGCCACGGCGGCCACGATTTTGCTGAAAAACGAAAAGGACGAACCGACCGCGCTGGTTTATTACACCGCGTACACGCGCAGCGACGCGAAGGACTTGAGCCAGCGGCCCATCTCTTTTGTCTATAACGGCGGCCCAGGTTCTTCTTCCGTGTGGCTGCACATGGGGTCGTTCTCGCCGCGCCGGGTCGTCACGGTCAATGCCGGTGCCACGCCGCCGGCGCCCTACAAACTTGCGGAGAACCCACAGTGCATGCTGGACAAAACGGATTTGGTTTTCCTCGACCCCGTGGGAACGGGATTCAGCCACGCCGTCGGCAAAGCGCAGGACAAGGATTTTTGGGGCGTGGATCAGGACGTCAAATCGCTGGCGCAATTCATCAATACATACGTCAGCCGCAACACCCGCTGGAACTCGCCCAAATTCCTGATCGGCGAAAGCTACGGCACGTTTCGCTCGGCTGCGCTCTCGAACTATCTGCAATCTCATGACGGGCTGTACTTCAACGGCATCGTGCTGATCTCTTCGGTGTTGGACCTGGGAACCATTTCCTTCAATCCGGGCGAAGATAAGCCGTACATTTTCTATCTGCCCAGCTACGCGGCCACCGCCTGGTATCACAAGGTCTTGAAAGAGCACCCGGACAATTTGAGTCTCTTGCTGGAGGAAGCGCGCCAATTCGCACAAACGGAATACGCCGGTGCCTTGATGAAAGGATCAAAATTGGGCGAAGCGGAAAAATCCTCGGTGGCGAAGAAACTCTCGCGCTACACCGGCTTGAGCGAGGAGTATCTGATCAAAGCCCACTTGCGCGTCAATTTGCCGCAATTCATGAAGGAATTGCAGCGCGCCCGCGGGTTGACCACGGGCCGCCTCGATGCGCGCTTTTCCGGCTGGAGTTACGACCTGCTCGGCGAATACGCCGAATACGATCCGCAGGATGTGGCCATCACCGGACCATTCACCGCCGCATTCAACAACTACGTGCGCGATGAGCTGAGATTTGGACAGGACAAGGTATATCACACGGGCTCCGACGAGGCGGGCAACAATTGGGATTGGAAGCATCGCGGTGGCGGAGAAAATTTCGGGTTTCCCGGTTCGCCGAACGTGGAAGGCGACCTGATCCAGGCGATGCTCGCCAATCCGCACTTGCAGGTCGAAGTGGAAAACGGGATCTACGACCTGGCGACTCCATTCTTCGCCACGGAATACACGATGGAGCACCTGGGCTTGCCGGAAAAACTGCAGAAGAACATTCACCTGCAGTATTACGACGCGGGACACATGATGTATTTGCGGGATGAAGATCTCGCCAAGTTGAAAGCGAATATTGCCAGCTTCATTGATGGAGCATCCAAGCAGTAGGACATCCCTCGTAGGGGCTTAGCAGCTGTCCCGGCTTCGCTAGGATGCTACGCCCTGCTTGGAACCGCGTTCTTTGCCCACCTACCTGTCCTTCCGGCCAGTTACCTGCAGGGAATAGTAGCCAACACCTCATAAATCCAAACGAGCCAGTTCGCCTACAATCGTTTTGAGCACGCTGCGTGCGACCCGCCTCCGTTTCACGGGCCTCGCAAGGATCCAACGAATTCCATGGCCACGCCGACACAAGAAATGCCGCCAGAACTGGCGGTCACTGAAGCACCAGCGACATCAGCAGCCCCCGCACAAAGAATCATCCACACGGCGCAGTTGGTTGCCGCCATGCTGAAGACCAACACGCAAGTGAGTGATTTGATTTTTTCGCCCGGCCGGGCGCCGCAAGTCGAAGTATCCGGACAGCTGGTCCAATTGAAGTACAAGGGTCTCGAGTGCCTGACCTCGCAGGACACCAACTGCATTGCTAGCGAAATCATGGGTAAGAATGAAACGGCCCTCCGGAAGCTCGAGCAGGAAGGCTCCGCCGATCTTTCTTACGGAGTCACAGGAGTTGCCCGGTTTCGCGTCAATATTTTCAGGCAGCGCGGCAGTTGCGCCATCGTCATGCGCGTCGTTCCAGACAAGATTCCAGGATTTGATGAGCTCCATCTGCCCTCGACGCTGAAAGAGATCGTTGATCTGCGGAATGGCGTCGTACTCGTGACCGGCCCGACCGGCTCCGGAAAATCCTCCACGCTCGCGGCCATTCTCGACAAAATGAACGAAGAGAAGGCCTACCACATACTCACCATCGAAGATCCCATAGAGTTTCTGCATCGTCATAAGAAGGCGACCATCCACCAGCGCGAACTGCATTCCGATACGCCGACTTTTGCGCTGGCCTTGCGCGCCGCGCTGCGCCAGGCACCAAAAGTCATTCTCGTGGGCGAAATGCGCGACCGCGAGACGATTGAGATCGCTCTCGAAGCTTCCGAAACGGGCCACCTTGTCATGTCCACGCTGCACACCATCGATGCGGCAAAAACCGTCGAGCGCATCGTCGGCGTTTTCCCGATGGCGGATCAGCATGTCATCCGCTCCCGCCTTTCGAAAGCCTTTCGCTTCATTGTTTCGCAACGCCTTCTTCCCAAGAAGGATGGCAAGGGACGCATTGCCGCCGTGGAGATTTTGAAGTCCACGATGCGCACGCGCGAATACGTCGAAAAAGGCGAAAGCGAAGGCAAGTCGCTCCTCGACGCCATGCGCGACGGCAGCACAGAAGGCATGCAGCATTTCGACGGAGAAATTGACAAGCTCATCCGCGAAGGAATCGTCGATTTCGAAACCGGCATCTCTTATTCATCCAACGCCGGTAACTTGCGCCTGGAAATGGCGGATTACGCTGAGGAACGCCGCAACAAACCGATAGCGAACACGTCAAATCAGGCCACCGAGATCGAAATCGAACGATAAACGCATCAGGAAAAATGCGGGCTCAACCCTGAATTCAGTTATGCTTTAACCGGCCTGAGGCGCCATCCAGGTCCGGAATCCAAAAATATTCCTTGAAATGAATTCTGCGAGCGGCAGCACGATGCTGCAATTCCCCACCGAAATTCTTGTCACTCTGATTGTCGCCCTCGGATTTGTCTCGCTCTGCCTTTTCGCGCCTCGCTCCGCCAAGAACTTTTTCCTTCTCTTCGAAGGTGGCTTCATAAAACTCGCGGAACGAAAAACGCTCGCGATCCGGCTCTTGTTTTTTTTCGTCCTCGTTCTGCGGCTAGCGGTCCTGGCGCGGATTCCCGTTCCGATTCCCGGCATTCACGACGAATTCAATTACCTGCTGATGGGAGACACGTTCGCGCACGGCCGGCTGGCCAATCCGACTCATCCCATGTGGATGAGCTTTGAAACGTTCCACGTCAATTGGCTTCCCACGTATTCCTCGAAGTATCCTCCAGCGCAAGGACTGGTCCTCGCGGTTGGTTACTTGCTCAGACATCCGTGGATCGGCGTGCTTCTCAGCAATGCGGCTATGGCCGCGGCAATCCTCTGGATGCTGCAAGCGTGGTTGCCCGCGCGGTGGGCCCTCCTTGGCGGCATTCTCGTCGCGCTGAAGTTCGGGATCGCGAGCTACTGGATGAACAGCTACTGGGGCGGCGCCGTCGCCGGAACGGCAGGCGCGCTGGTGCTGGGAGCTTTGCCGAGAATTGTGCGGCGCGGGCAAACGAAGGACGCGCTGCTCATGGGACTCGGGATCGCACTTCTGGCTAACAGCAGGCCTTTCGAAGGCTTGCTCTTTTGCATCCCTGTAGCCTGCTGGTTCTTCTGGTGGCTTGCCGGAAAATCAAAATCACGGATGCCCATGCGAACGCGCATTCGAAACGTTCTTGTACCGCTGGCAACCGTCATGGCATTGAGCGTAGCCTTCATGGGCTATTACAACTGGCGATTGACGGGACACCCCGCACTTTTTCCCTACGTCTTGAATGCCAGAACCTACGACTCAGCGGGACTTTTTCTTTGGGATCATCCCCGCGAGCCGCTGCATTACAACAACGAGCAGTTCGAAGAGTTCTACAGCGGATGGGAACTCGAGAACTACAACAACTCCTGGCGCGACATTTGGAGAGTCACCGCCGAAAAATTAGCGCGCAGCGGCAGTACTTATTTATGGTGGGGAGCGCTGCTGCTTCTGCCCGGATTGCCCTTCGCGTTTTTTGATCGCAAGATGCGGCTGCCGCTGGCGATCTTACTCATCGTCACGGCTGGATTTTTTCTTGTGATTTGGTCAATGCCTCACTATGCAGCACCGATGACCTGCGTGATCGTTCTGCTGCTCGTGCAAGCCATCCGGCATGTGAGAGCCATGAATGTGTTTGGACGCCCGGTCGGCGCAGCGCTTTCCCGCGCGTCGGTCGTGTTGCTTGCCGTTGATATGGCGCTCGGCGTCGCGCAGCGGGTTTGCGATCCGCTGAGGTGGGCCTGCACGGGCGATCCGAGCCGCGCCGCCATCGTCGAAAGACTTTCGCACACTCCGGGAAAACATCTGGTCATCGTGCGCTACGCGGAAGGGTACAACGTGCATGACGATTGGGTCTTCAACGGTGCGGAAATCGACGCGGCAAAATTACTCTGGGCGCGAGAAACCAACCCACAACAAAATCAAAAACTCCTCGGCTATTTCAAGGACCGGCAGATTTGGCTCATCGAACCAGAAGAAGACAATACCGAGCTGATTCCCTACCCTCTCGCAGCGATGCCGCAGAAACATTAGCCGACAGGGTTACTCTCTTATTCTGAGCAACGACACAAAATGCAGTCCTCGTCCAACGAGCAGACTGAACGGAGGCGGATACAGCGCCACTTGCGTGGTCCAAGTGACCTCGTCCAGCCCACATTTAGAAAAGTGCTCCGCCCATTCCTTGCGGCTCTGGTAGTTGTAGGTCAGCACAACCCCATGCGGACGATTCCCTACCCAATCCATGAAGCGCAGTGTCGCATCATCAAGAGAGTTCTCGTCCAGATGATCTTTCAACAGCACAAAGGAACGGCTGACGCGCACGGCCTCGCGAAGCAGGACAGCCGGGTCTTGCGTGTGATGCAGCACATCCACGAACAGGCAAACATCGAACGAAGCATCCGGAAATGGCAAGGAAGAACCGTCGAACAGATGACATGCAATCTTGCATCTGGGCCGCACGAGAAACTCAACTCCTTGAACGGAAATGTCTGGACGGAGTTGCGCGATGAGGCTTCCGATCATGCCGTCGCCGCAACCGATATCCAGAACAGAAGCACGTTGTGGAATCTGCGCCGCAAGCATCTCAGCGAGGACGCGCGTCCGGCGTTCGAACACAAACGAATGGTGCCAGCGCCCGATCCATGAAAGCGGCCAGGAGGCCGGCCGGGAAGTCTGCGGTGGAGGGGCCATTTATTTCAAGTCGTAGTCGCCAATGTAGGTGCCGCGGCTGATTCCCAGCATGCTCAGAAAAAAGGAAGCAAAAATCACCTGCACGCCGAGAAACAGCCACATGGACCAGAAAAGAATCTGGCGAACTTGGAAGAGCGGACCGAAACCGCTGGCCGCCCAGTGCCAGGTGACCCAGGCGCAACCAGCCAAGCCTGCAAGAAACAGAAGGCCTCCGAACAGCAAGCCGGACTCCAGCGTGACGCGCCGCAAAACGCGCTTCAATGAGACAGTTCCACGATCAAACCGCTCGGCATAGCTGAAAACTTTTGCGAACGCGCCGATCGAAAGAATCTGCGCGCCCATCAGCGTGAAGATGACGCCGAAAATCATGGTGTGAATGTCGAGCGTAATGCGAGGCGTGATGGCCCGCGGCCCCGGCAACAGCCAGAACACGGTCGCAAGGCCCACGGCAATCAGCGAGGCTCCCGGCAGGAAGAACAGCCAGTTCGGCGCGTACAGCAGCATAAACCGCAAACTTCGCCAACCGTCTCGAAAACTCCGCAAGTGCGGTGCGCGGCCGCGCTTGTCCGGCCACAAAATAATGGGAATTTCCGTGATGCGCGCGCCGATTTGCGCGGACTTGATGATCATCTCCAACGCGAATTCCATCCCGGAACTGCGGACATCAAGCCGGTCGTAGAGCGCGCGCGTAAAGGCGCGCATCCCGCAGTAACTGTCTCCGATTCCCACATGAAATAAAGTGTTCAAGAGCGCCGTGAGCCCCGGATTACCGAAATACTTGTGCAGCGGACGCATTGCGCCCGGCTTGATCCCGCCGCGAAATCGATTGCCCATCACCACGTCGAAACCTTCGCGAAGTTTCTCGACGAAGCGCGGCACGTCTGTAAAATCGTAGCTGTCGTCCGCATCTCCCATAATGATGAAGGGGCCCTGCGCGGCAATGATTCCCGCACGCAAGGCCGCGCCGTAGCCGCGCTCGGTCACGCGAAGAACGCGCGCTCCGTGTTCTTCTGCAATCTGAATGGACCCGTCCGTCGAGCCGTTGTCCGCGACAATCACCTCGCCCGTAAGCCCCGCCTTGCGGAACGCCTCCAGCGCTTTGTCCACGCAATACGCCAGCGAGTTCGCTTCATTCAAGCAAGGAATGACGACGGACACGTCCATCGGCTGCGCCGCACCCACGGAATCCGGCAAGGCGTCCTCGGAAGCCAGTGTTGTCTTCATACGGGAACCCATGATAACCCGCTCGCTTCGACTTTTCATCCCGCGAGCTGTGGCTTACGGCAATGGAAGTGAAAGCACAAAAGCCTTCCGCGAAAGGCGCTTAACAGGGAAATAGAGACCGTCCGCTGCCCCGGTTTCCGCAAAGAGAGGCCATGGACCTAGTTCGGCGCTGAAGGCAGCGGCCAAGCGGTCCGGATGCTCTTCACGATCTCGGCCGACGGTTGCGCCGCGGCACAGTCAACCTCGTTCGCTCACGGGATCATGGTGTTGCCGGAACAGGACGAACGCTGCGGATCTGATTGACAATATCGATCGCCAGCCGCTGCGCCGCAGCGGGACCGTCAATTGCGGTGACCTTCCCCGTGCCAAGGACCATGCCTGTTTTCGGGTTAATCATTTTGAAAATCCAGTCGTATGTCAGGAAGGGCCGCGTGACATCGATATAGATATCGGCCCCGTTGCGGTCGTCGACGATGCGGATGCCCCACGCCCGCGTCTCGGGACGCGTGTAAAGCGCATCCTGCAACAAATTGCCCTTCATCCAGATCGTGTGCGATTCCACAAATATCGATCGAGCAGAGCGAAGAATTCCTGCCGGATCGCTTCCTGATTCACGAATTGCCGTGCCGTTCGCCTCCGATGTTCCGGTCGGTCTGTCCAGCTCTTCGCGCGGGAACTGCACGGCACTGGCGAGCTGCTCCACAATTACTGCCGCCAGCTTCGGACCAGCGTCGAATTCATCGGTTGCTTCAACCATGCCCGAAGCGAGTGTCAAGGACTTCGGCTGATAAACCAGCGTGTAGGTCCAGTCAAACGTCATGACCGGGCGGTCAACCGTGATCGCAATATCGGCAGTTTGCCCGTAATCGGCGAAGCGCAATCCCAAGTGCGGGAACATCGCTGTTTTATGAATGTCGTCCTGCAGTCGCTCGCGGCGCAAATAAATTGTTTTGGAATGCACGGAAATGGTGTGCATTTGCCGCTGGTCCGGGCGGGGCAGAGTCGGATTCGGGGGAACTGCTGGCGCTATCCCAGGAGCGTTGGCAGGAGCAGCCGGGAAGGCTGTGGCTTTCCCGCCAAATGATTGTAATCGTCCGCCAGAGTCGAAACGCGTCCCACCCGATGCATTGGCGAGGCCAGCAACGCTTTCGATCGGTACGGCGAAATTGATGTTCTGGCCGACGCTGAGTGATCCCACGACAATTCCTAGTATGCGAGCCTCAGCATCGACCAACACTCCGCCGCTGGATCCCGGCGACAACGGAGCGGTGAACTGCAGAATCCGGTAACCACTGCCTGCTCCGGGTACATCGTCGGCCATGCGCGTGGCGCTTAGGATGCCTGAAGAGGCAGTCCAGGGTAAGCCGACGGCATTCGATACGACAAACACCACTGCGCCAGATGCTGCACTCGCGGAGTTGCCGAAGGGCAGGGCCGGCAGCCCCGCGGCGGAGATGCGCAGTGCCGCAACGTCGCGGCGCTCATCAGACGCCATCAACTCAACTTGGTCGTAGATTTCTCCGCTCTTCAGCCGCACCTGCACCTCCCGCATTCCTTTCACAACATGGTTCGCAGTAAGAATCACACCATCGCTTCGAATAATCACTCCGGAAGCGACGCCTGCAACCTGGCCGTCACCTTTGCCGACGAAAATGGATACGGCGGAAGGCGAAACCCGCTCCACGACCTGATCCCCGGACAAGGCCGGTGCGGTGGTCTGTGCATTTGCTATGGGGAGAGAAGCAGCGACCAGAGTGATTGCGGCTATGATTCTTGGGGAGCGCATAGAGTCCTCTCTTGAATAGGAGGGATTACCGTGGAATGACCCTCATTCTGCACCGCAGCAGAAGACAGTGCAACGAGGAAAAACTGCGTGGAGAGCTGCTTCACCGAGGGGGAAGCGCCAAATGAAGCAGCAGCGCTCCTATGAGTTAGGGCGGCGCGGGTGGAGATAAGGAGCCGCGAGAGATACTCTCTTGGAATACTCTTCAGAAGGGGATTGACCACCCAAGCGAGAAGTGCTGGGACGGTGCGGCTGAGCGCGACGGACTCGAGTTGGACGTAGACTCCACCGTCCTTCTCTTGAAATCGCCAATAGCTGTAGAGGCGCCACAGAAAGCCACGATCTTTGCCGATGGGCTTTTCCCGTTCGTTCGATCGATCCGGGTTTTCGACCTCAGCGATCCGCGTGGAGTACGATCGGCTGTATACGCGGCTCTCGTCCACGGGGAAATAAGACACATTGAATTCTGCGTTGAACACCGCAGTGATAACTGCTTTCTGGTGGAGCCGCATATACACTTTGAAACGGTTCCCGTCAGCCATCAGCAGTTTCGAGCGCAGCACATCCGGCTTGTAGATGACTTCGTGATGATCGTAGTCCTGCAAGAGAGCCAGAACTTGCTGAAGGGTTGCGCCAGGAATAAAGCCCAGGGCGATCCAATGGTGGATCAATCCGTTAGGCACCCTAATGCGCTTCTCTTTTTCGAGGGTTTCCAACCGCTCGACGATAATTTCTCCTTGCCGAAGTTGAACATGAAGCCTGTCTCGCTGCGGCCCTGCAAAGCTGTCCAGCCAGAGGAATGCCCGGCCGTCGTGCAGTTCCTCAGCCATCCGACCTTCGGTCACGCGAATGTAGTGATCGAAGGCCTCCGAGGTTTCTGGCTTTAGTTCCGCCGCGCGCGCTGATTCAGGCGGCAGCGCCGCAAACGCCAGGACAGTGGCTAACATCATTTTTTGCATGGCTGCGGCCTCCTCGGTTCATTCTTATTCGCCAGACTGCCTGGCCCTCTTTGTGGCACTTTTCTATCCATGCTGTTGCGCGCCGACAAGACCGGAAACAAAGCAGATAACGCAGGCCGGCTCGGCATCCTGAGCCTCTGCTACGCACGAATCCCCTGACATTGTCACCTCCAGCGGACACTTTCGGCTGCGGTACCGGTCGTTGCGACGGAGAAATGCGCGGACACGCTTCTTAGGAGTATTCTCCCAGCATTCAGGGGCCTGCAGTTGGCGTCATTTGATTCGACTGGGCCTATGAATGCCTTGGATCAAGGAGCCGCGAGAATCAGGGGCAGGAGGTATTCTTGTAGGCGAATGCTTTCCGCCGGTCCAAGGTTTTCGAAGTGAATCCCCATGCGATCCATCCCGACCGTTCGGACTACTAGCGCGCTTGAGCGCAGCGCAGGGGTTCCAGCCTCAAGCTCTAGATTGACCGTGACGCGGGTTCCTAACGGATACGCGCGGCCCGACTGAACCAGCGCGCCGCTGAGGCTGAGGTCCTGCGTCGTCCCCTCAAGACGGTCATTGCCTGATTCCAGAGAGATTCTGCAACGCATCCGAACGCGCGTGAAGCGCCGTCTTTCGCGCTCGATCGGGCCTTCAGCCACACGGATCAATTTTAGGAGCTTATTTCGCGCGACGGGTTTGAAGAGGAAAAACTCAACGCCGGCTTCGAAAGCACGTTTCATCAACGTCCGTTCCTCCTCTCCGGTAATCATCACGATCACCGTGGATGCGTTAACGCGGGAAGCGCGGATTTGACGTGCTAGTTCCACTCCATCTGGTGCGGGCATGCGCATGTCCAGAAACACGGCATGATATTTCTCCCGCTTCAGAAGCTCGGCGGCTTCGGTACTGCTGATTAGAAAGCTGGCCTCCATACCGGCCGAGCGCAGGATTTCACAGATAAGCTCGCCGGAGAGCGGATCGTCGTCGACAACAAGAATCCGTGCAGGCAAGGTATGGCTCCTGGACGAACGCGATTCCTTTGAGGCTACGCCATCGCAGAAAACCTAGGAATTTATCTGCGACGTTTTCGAGTCTTGCAGCCAGCGGTTTAGTTCTTCTCGAAGCTGTTGAAAGTCGACTGGTTTCGAAAGGCACGCTCTGCAGCCTGCCTTCAGGATCCGCTCTTGCTCCGCCACCAGGGCGTGTGCCGTCACGGCGATCACGGGGATCTCCCGCGTCTCCGGTTTTTGGAGCATCCAGGCGAGGAGGTCAAGGCCGTTGTCTTTACCGAGATTGATATCGAGTAAGACGGCACCGGGAACCCGCTTCGAAAAAACCTCGTAACTTTCCTTCAAATCCGCGGCACACCAAACCTCGTAACCTTCCGCTTCGAGCCAGTCGCGGAGCAGCTCCCGGTTGAGCTGGTTGTCTTCGACAATGAGGATGCAACGATTCAAGCGTTCTCCAAAGCATGAGGGGTCACCACGCGCTCCAGTTGCTTGATCAACGGTTCCCGCCATTCATTCTGCTTCCGGAAAAGCGATTCGGCATGGCCACGGAGGTACTTTTCCTCCTCCTTCGTTAGATCCTTGCTCGTTAGCACAAACACGGAAAGATCGGCGGTACGAGGATTGGAACGCCATTCAGCGAGCAATTCAAAACCGCTCACCTTGGGGAGAACTAAATCAAGAATCACGAGTTCCGGGAGAGAGTGAGCCACACTCACGCGGGCCTGTTCACCGTCCGCCGCAGTACTTACAGCGTAGCCATATGCTTTAAGCAACTCGACAATCATCTCGAGTGTAGACACATCGTCTTCCACCACCAAAATGGTCCTTGCCGGCGCCGCGCCCCCGCGAGACCGGAGGCAGCGTTCCACAGCTGCCAGCAACGTCGCCTTGTCCACAGGCTTAATCAAATACTCGTCGGCGCCGAGAGCCGTTCCAACACCCGGCTGATCCACGACGGTGACTACAATGACGGGGATCCTTGAGGTGCGCGGGTCATTTTTCAACTGCAGCAGAACCTCCAGCCCATGGACCGGCTGCATGAGGAGATCCAGAGTGATGGCATCCGGCTGGTGTTCCGCCGCCATTTCCAGGGCGCGTTCCGGCTGGCCACATTTCAGAGTCTCATAGCCTGAAGAAGTAAGTTGCGATTGGATGAGCTGCCCTGTCACCGCATTGTCTTCAACGACGAGAATCCTCGGGGCTTTGCTCGCCCTCGGGATGGATCTAGACGTTTGAGCCGACTGATCCCGAGCGATGGCAAGAAGGGGAAGAGAAAAATAGAAACAGGCACCGTCGCCGAGCCGGCTTTCGATCCCCAGTTTGCCGCCATGCAGCTCGACGAGGCGTGCAGCGATGGCTAGTCCCAGGCCTGTGCCCTCGGTGGCGCTGCCCGTTTCCGTGAGGCGGAAGAACGCTTCGAAGATGCGCTGTTGTTGTTCAGGTGGAATGCCCGGGCCATTGTCGCGCACTTCCACCCTGACTTGGTCATCCACCTGACGGGCGGCCAGCTCAATCCGGCCGCCTTCCGGCGTGAACTTGATCGCGTTGCCCGCAAGATTCATAAGCACTTGCTTAAATCGGATGGCGTCGGCGCGAACACGCAGATGGGGCTCAACCTGTTGAAGCAATGCTTGTGATTTCTTTTCCGCCAGCGGGTAAAGGCTGCCGATCACTTCGGCAAAGGCCGACGCCACGGTCACATCTTCGTGGCTGAGCTCCATTCGGCCCGCTTCGATTTTGGAAAGGTCAAGTATGTCGCTGATGAGTTCTAGAAGGTGTTTCCCGCCGGTATGGATGTGGGCGACGTAGCGTTGCTGACGATCGTTCAGCGGGCCGTAGCGCTCATCGGCGAGCAGGTCCGAAAAACCCAGAACAGCGTTCAATGGCGTGCGCAGTTCGTGGCTCATTGTGGAGAGAAATTGATCCTTGAACTTGCTTGCGCGCTCTGCGTCTTCCTTTGCGTGCATAAGAAGTTCTTGCGTGCGCTTGCGATCGGTCATGTCGTGAAAAACGACAACGCCGCCCTGAAGTGTGCCATCCGCACGTTTAAGAGGTCTGCCGTTAATACTCAGCAAACGGCCTTCGGGCACTTGTGGGTTACGGATGAAAAGCTCTACGGCGTCAACATTTTCGCCGCGCATCGCTCGCACCAGAGGCAGCTGGTCGGCAGGATATTGAGTCCTGGTATCAGGCAAAAAGACGCCGTACTGATCGGACCACTGGTCGGGAGCCCTTTCCGTCGCACCCATTCCCAGTACCTGCTCCGCGGCCGCATTGAACAGAAGAAACTTGCCATTCGAGTCGGCTACCACGACTCCATCGGCGATACTTGCCAGAATCAATTGCAGGAGTTCTTTTTGCCGCTTTGTTTCCTCTTCTGTCCGCTTCTTATCCGTGATGTCCCGGAAAACAAGCACAACGCCGAATCCTTCTCCCGTATCCGTGAGAATAGGCGCAGCACTATCTTCAATGTCAAATTCTTTGCCACTCTTGGAGCGCAAGAGAGTGTGATCGGCAAGACCGACAACCTTTCCATCGCGGAAGACTTTCTTGACGGGATTCTCGACGGGGCGGCGAGTCTCCTTGTTCACGATGTCAAAGACCAGATCCATAGACTTGCCGGCAGCTTCCGCGTGAGTCCACCCGGTGAGCGACTCGGCGACCGAATTCATGAAAGTTACGCCGCCGTTCATGTCCGTGGCAATGACCGCGTCGCCGACGCTGGCGAGAGTGGTCGAGAACCATTTTTCACTTCGTGCCAGTGCTTCTTGCGCACGTTTGCGTTCGGACAGCTCGTGGAACAGCGCTACGAAAACCACCGAGAGCAGCACTATGCTCAAAAGATTGCCGGCAAGGACTAGACGAGACGTCCTGGTCAAAACTTCCTTCATCTCCTGCGTGTGAATTCTCCGGATATTATTTTCTTCGTTGATCATCTCCGCGAGTACAACGCGGATCTGATCCATCCACTCCTTTCCCTGGCCCTTAAGGACCAATTTGTTTGCGGCCCCGAAGCCTTCCTTCCTGCGGAGGTCAATTGTCATCTGCAGTTCCGCCAGTTTCTTTTCGATAAGCGACTCCAGAGCCTGGATGCGCTTCCGCTGGTCCGGTTGGCCCGAGGTGAGAACCTTCAGTTGACCCGTCACTTGGTCAAGGTTTTTTATTGCTTCGCGATATGGTTCAAGATAGCCCTCATCTCCCGTTAGGAGATAGCCTCGCTGCCCGGTTTCTGCGTCAACGAGCCGAGCCAGCGTCTCATCAAGCGTCCTCAAAACTTCATGGCTGTGTTTGCGCGCATCGGCAACTTCGTCGATTCGTGCCGTATACCTGTAGGATTCCCACCCAACGAACACCAAGATCCCAGCCGCGACCAGGAACCCCGAGAAGATCAGGCGCCTTTCCATTTTCCGTTTCAGCTTTCCACTGCCCTGCCTCTGAGTCTGGGGAGCAGGCATTAGCTACCGGATCTTGCCGGTTGCACCGGCTCATGGCCATGAACGACGGCCTCGAATTCGTTCAAGATGGACCCATCCCACCAGCCGCGTTTTACTTCGTCCCGCATGATGGCAAAGGCCTTTTCCTTGGGAAGCGCCTTGCGGTAGGGCCGGTCCGTGGTAAGCGCGTCATAAATGTCCGTGATTTGAAGGATGCGCGCGGTTAGCGGAACTTGTGCGCCCTTCAGCCCGTCCGGATACCCGGAGCCGTCCTGCTTTTCATGGTGGTGACGAATGATCGGCAGCACATTGCGGAAGGATCGGAGTGGGGCGCAAATTCCCTCGCCTATCACGGTGTGCCGCTCCATGATTTTTCGCTCTTCCGGAGTCAGTGGTCCGGGTTTGAGCAAGATGTGCTCCGGCACGGCCAGCTTGCCGATATCGTGTATAAGACCGCCTCGGCGCAGGGCGACGCGCAAATCCTGGGGCAACCCCAGTTTTTCGCCCAGCGCAACGGAATATTTCGAAAGACGATCGCAGTGCCCTTCGGTATAGGGGTCCTTCGCCTCGATGGTCAGCGCAAGGCTAAATAACACCGTCTCAGCGTTATCCAGCTCATCGGTGAATTGTTTCAAGCGCAGTAGGGAATGCACGCGAGCCAGCAGTTCTTGCTTATTTACTGGCTTGTTGAGGAAGTCATCTGCGCCACACATGATCCCGTGGATGCGGTCGGCCTCGCTGTTCAAACTCGTGAGTAATACCACGGGGATCAAACGCGTTTCCGGCTTGGACTTCATCGCTTGACAAACTTCGAATCCGGTTGGGCGGGGCATCACCACATCCAGCAACGCGAGATCAATCGAGCCGCTATGCACCCGGGCCAGCGCTTCCTGGCCGTTCGCTGCACTGACGACGTCGTAACCCTCCGCGCTCAGCAGAGCGGAGAGCAGTTCGCGGTTGGCTTCGTTGTCATCGGCAACAATAATAGTTCCTTCATAGATTTCCGAAGCAGGCATAGCACCTCCTAAACAGAGTTCTCGCCGTACAGGAAGGATTGCGTGGGTCAACTCTTGCCGGTATTGCGGAGAATCCGTTCAGCCCAAGGCGACGATCAGCCGTCGCATATGGCTTACTCGAAAGTATCTCAAACTGTAAGTACCTCTTCTCCTCTTCTCACGGTGTGCATCTAAGCAGTAAATAAGGCGAGTGGAGTGCACATGGCCCCTTTGCTCGCATTTTGGACGGACTGTTCTCTCGCTCTCCAGAACTGGAGTGGCCCACCCTTCCCCGAACCGCCTCGAAAAGACTTGCCGACTGTGGGAAACTGCGGGGGTGTGATTCCGCCGCTCCTTGAACGCACTTGCCAACAATGGGAAATAGCACCGACCAGCAAAACCGGGATGCCCTCACTGCACCCTCGCCCGACCCCTGGGAAGTCGCGTACTTGAGGTTCGAATCGCCCGAGCAGGAAATTCGAAAATTTGTCTCACGCCTTCGGAAATTGGGCGCCGCACAATGGCCGCGCAATATCGAAATCGTGGAGCTCTTTTGCGGGCGAGGCAATGGGCTGAACGCGCTGGAGCAGCTCGGTTTTACTCACATCGAAGGCGTGGATTTGTCGCCCCGGCTGATCGCGCAATATCGAGGCTCTGCAAAATGCTTCGTCGCCGATTGCCGGCAACTTCCGTTTGCGGATCAAAGCAAGGATGTTCTGATCGTCCAGGGCGGTTTGCACCATCTGCCTGAATTGTCGGAAGATTTGCAAAGAACATTTTCAGAAATGCAACGCGTACTGCGGAGGGAGGGCCGTGTAGTGTTTGTGGAACCGTGGCTGACTCCCTTTCTGAGATTCGTGCACGCCGCATCAGAAAATCCTCTGGCACGCCGGCTTTCGAACAAGATGGATGCGCTCGCCACCATGATTCAATTCGAACGCCGCACCTACGAGCAATGGCTCACCCAGCCCGACTTGATTCGAACGTCAGCACACGCTCATTTCACGCCCGTTCACGAATCATTCGAATGGGGCAAATGGAATTTCGTCGGCCATCCCCGCTGAATTCTGATTTTCCATCTCTCCTGCATTCGAAACTTTTTCTCCAGTGAGTTCCCTCTTGCAATTCCTGCTTCCGCGGTTATGATGACCGCCTTGCTCTGCTCAGTCATCCTTCTGCCCAGCAGGCGCCATTGACCACCAAACCTCTGGTCCATTCGAATCTCCCGCACACCGCCGGGCGGCTCCTGAAAGTTCTCGGCATGTGGTTCGGTATAGCCGCAGCCATCGGAAACGCCATCGCCGCGGGAATCGTTCGAACGCCCGGCGACATCGCAAAAAACTTGCCGGACTCCTGGCTCTTTCTCGCCGTGTGGGTCGTCGGCGGACTCTACGCACTTTTCGGCGCTTCATCAATCGCGGAACTCGGCGCGGCGATTCCGCGCAGCGGCGGCCAGTATAATTTTTCGCGCCGCGCTCTCGGCGATTACGCCGGCTTCGTCGTCGGCTGGAGCGATTGGCTCTCCACCTGCGGAACCGCGGCAGCGGTTGCGATTGTGATCAGCGAATACAGCGGTCACCTGTTTCCCATTCTCACGGGTCCGGAAACAATAAAAATAATTTCTGTCGCCATCATCGCCGGATTCGGCATTTTGCAGTGGCGCGGAATTCGCTGGGGAAGCGGCGCGCAACTTTCCACGGCGGCGCTCAAATCCGCAGCGTTCTTAATTCTGGTTGTTGCGTGCTTCGTGCTCGGCGGACCGGCGCACAAATCCGCGGCGATCGCCAACGCAGTGGCGATGCCAATTGCTACGGGGTGGCCGCTTATCGTTGCGGTATTTCTGGGATTGCAGCGCGTCGTTTACACAATCGATGGATGGGATGGCGTGATTTATTTCGGCGAAGAAGTGCGCAATCCGGGGCGCGACATTCCGCGGGCGATTTTCGGCAGCGTGTTTTCCATCATGGGAATTTATCTGCTGCTGAACATCGTGGCGCTGTACATTTTGCCAATGAAAGAAATCGCCGGGAATACGTTTGTGCTGGGTACGGTAGCGGACCGCATCTTCGGAAATCTTGGAGATCCGATCATCCGTTCGATCATGGTGATTTCCATGCTGAGCTGCCTCAATGCCAATCAACTTTTCTGTTCGCGGACGCTCCACGCGATGAGCTGCGATGGATTATTTTTCCGGCGCGCGGCAAGAGTCAATGTTGGCGGCACGCCGGCTTTTTCCCTGCTACTGAGCACGATCGTGGGAATCATCTTTGTACTGGGCTCGTTTGAGCGGGTGATTGCGATGCTGTCATTTTTATTTGTGGTGAATTACACGCTCACGTATACGTCGCTCTTTGTTCTCCGCAAGAAAGAGCCGCAGATGGACCGCCCGTACCGCGCGTGGGGCTATCCGTGGACGACTGCTATTGCGCTCATCGGATCCGTTCTGTTTCTCATCGGCTCAATCGCGACCGATCGCGACAACGCGCCGCTGGCGCTGGGAATGCTCGTGCTGAGCTATCCCGTGTTCCGCGTGATGAAATGGGCCTCCCACGGCACCGATGCGAAGCCGATAAATTCTTAGCTCGAATCCTTCCTTCCACCAATTAATTTGAAACTTTTTCGGCTACGGATTTGGCTTGCAGGAAAAGGAGCAAATAGTCTTTTCCGCCGGTCTTGGAATCCGTGCCGGACATATTGAAGCCGCCAAAGGGATGCGCGCCGACCATCGCGCCGGTGCATTTGCGGTTCAGATAGAGATTGCCGACGTGGAAGGCTTCTTCGGCCTTCTTGATTTTTTCGGGGTTTTTGGAATAGACGGCGCCGGTGAGGCCGAACTCGGTGTTGTTGGCGATTTCCAACGCGTGGTCGTAATTTTTTGCCTTGATGACCGCGAGGACGGGACCAAAGACTTCTTCCTGCGCGAGACGCGCCTTGGGATCCACGTCGGCGATAATCGTGGGCTCGATGAAGTAGCCGTCGCCCGCCGCACGCTTGCCACCGGTAAGCAGCTTCCCTTCCTTCTTGCCGACTTCGATGTAATCGAGAATGGTTTTCATCGCAGATTGGCTGATGACCGGACCCATGTAGTTGTTGGGATCGTCGCTGGGGCCGAGGGTGATTTTTTTGGTGCGCTCGACAAGCTTTTGCACGAACGTGTCATAGACTTTTTCCGAGACGATGGCGCGCGAACAGGCCGAACACTTCTGTCCCTGATAGCCAAACGCGGCTTGCGCCGTGCCTTCGACTGCCGCGTCAATATCGGCCTCGTCGTCCACGACGATGGCGTCCTTGCCGCCCATTTCCAGAACGGTGCGCTTGATCCAGATCTGGCCGGGCGCGGCCTTGGCGGCGAGCTCGCTGATGCGCAGGCCGACTTCCTTCGAGCCAGTGAACCCGATGTAGCGCGTCTTGGGATGCTGCACCATTACGTCACCGATGACGCTGCCGGGGCCGGTGATGAAGTTGACGGCTTCCTTGGGGACACCGGCTTCAAAAAGAATGTCGATGAATTTTGCGGCGATGGTCGGAGAGTCAGCAGCAGGCTTGACAACGACGGTGTTGCCGGTGACGAGAGAGGCCACGACGATGCCGGCCATGATGGCGCAGGGGAAATTCCACGGAGGAACGACCACGCCGACACCGAGCGGAATGTAGACGAGGTAGTTGCGTTCGCCGCGCATGGGCGTGAGTTTCTGCGGCTCGGCAAGGCGCAGCATTTCGCGGCCGTAGAATTCGCAGAAGTCCACGGTTTCGGCGATGTCCGCGTCGGCTTCGATCCAGGTTTTCCCAACTTCGTAGCAGACGAGAGCATTCAGCTCAAATTTGCGTTCGCGAATGATTTGCGCGGCGCGGAAAAGACACTTGGCGCGATCCTCGGCAGGAACCTTCTTCCAGGTGTCGAAATATTTGTGCGCGGATTCAACGGCATTCCTGGCCATCTCCGCTGTGGCGTTTTGGAAGACGCCGATCACTTCCATTGGATGGGAGGGATTCGTGGAGGTGCGCTTTTCGTTCGTGGTAACTTTCTGGCCGCCGAGCCACATGGGGTATTCGCGGCCAAATTCGGATTTCACTTTTTTCAGCGCGTCTTCCATGCGCTTGCGGTTGTCGGGCTTGGAAAAGTCTATGAAAGGCTCGTTGGTAAACTCGGAGACGTGGACTGTTTTCTCAGCAGTGGCCATGGCGGGGTCCCTCCTGGATATGCAAGCAGCCTATTGTACTGCGCCTGTAAAGATAGGAACAACCTCCGGACCCTTCGCGTCGCTCAGGGCAAGCAAGCAGTGAACGTTGAACGTTGGAATGTTTAGAGGTTGAAACGTTGCGAGGACCGCACTGCCGGTATTTTTGCGAAGGAGTGTGGAATCGCATGAAAAGAAACGGGTTGTGTTTTTGCGGAACGCAAAAGAGTGCGGAAGAGCGTGAAACGAAAGAACTTGACGGGAATGGGGAGCGCTGATTTTCTCGCGGACACGCCGTAGAAATTCCAAAATGGGAATTGTTGGATGACACCCGGCAGTTTTCGTAAATGCGCATTCTAAAGGAGTTGCGGGCGTCACATTTTGTAAATGCGGATTCTAAAGGAGTTGCTGTGACGGGTTTTTCGTCACGTGACGGCACCGGTGAGGTTTGGCGAGGATGGCGGCTGGAAATCACGACTCATGTTACCGCATCAGTACCGTACTAGTCAAGATAAATCATTAAGTGAGTGAAGAGAAAGGGGATAGGGGAGGGG
>JACXTT010002119.1_pt1 | contig 31812 bp, 32 predicted proteins | sample 9270951 | NCBI WGS metagenome assembly JACXTT01 (sample SAMN15532306, study PRJNA645909) | rock metagenome | isolation source: weathered quartz diorite | place: Puerto Rico | collected 2017-06-21
GAACCCCGAGAACCTGCCGGAAACCGTGCAGTGGTTGGTGGAGCTGCTGGGGCCGACCGATATCGAGATGGTCACCGAAACCTACTGGCGCGCCACGCACTACATGAGCGACGTGGCCACCCAGTACGCCGATGGCAAGCTGACCCTGGCCGAGAAAGCCCTGGCCGAGCAATGCTATTTCGCCGTGTGCCGGCGCCTGCACAACTCGTTGAAGGCCCGCCAGCGTTCGCACCGCCAAGTGCTCGACGAGCTCAACGACAAGCTGGCCGACAAGTACATCTGCAACTTCTCGGTGTTCCAGAGCCTGCCGGATACCTGGGCCATCGGCCAGGTCCTGCCGATCCTGCCGCTGCACCGTCTCGACGAAGAGCCGTTGCGCCGCGCCGTGCTGCAAGACCTGACCTGTGACTCCGACGGCAAGATCAAGCAATACGTCGACGAGCAGAGCATCGAGACCAGCCTGCCGGTACACGCCCTGAAGGAGGGCGAGGACTACCTGCTGGGGATCTTCCTGGTGGGCGCCTACCAGGAAATTCTCGGCGACATGCACAACCTGTTCGGCGATACCGACTCGGTGAACATCTACCAGAACGCCGATGGCAGCGTTTACCACGCCGGTATCGAGACCCACGACACCATCGAGGACATGCTGCGCTATGTGCACCTGTCGCCGGAGGAACTGATGACCCACTACCGCGACAAGGTCGCCAGCGCGAGCATCAGTGCCAAGGAGCGTACCCAGTACCTGGATGCCTTGCGCCTGGGCCTGACCCGTTCTTCGTACCTGTCTTCATGAGGCTGCGCCAATAGTTCCTAGGAAATGACCTTGTTTGAATTCGGTTGTTTCCTGTGATCTTGTAGGCAATGTCTGTTTGTTAAAAAACCCACCCACAGAGGTGGGTTTTTTATGCCTTGGGGTCCAGATGATTGCTTCCTCTATTCCGTGTTTTGCGTAGGTCTTTTCTCTAACGTGACTTCAGCCCTCTACTCGGCCTTGTCTCTCGGCGAGAATCCCGGGTCGGGCCTATGTATGAGGAAAGCCAATGTTCGATCCAGTCAGCGAGCCGTTTTTTCGGCTGGATGTCGCGGGCTTGTCGCATTCCCTGATTGTCACTGCCTTTACCGGCACGGAGGCGATCGACGAACTGTTTGCCTTTGAACTGGATGTCCTGGACGAGGAGGGCGAACTGGACCTGGCCGGGTTGATGTACCGCAGTTGCTACCTGGAGCTGGGGGCTGAAGACGGCGGTTTTCACGCCCAGATACAGGGCGTCAACCTGACGCTCAAGGGCTTGGCGCGGGGCCATTGCCGACTGTCCCTGGGGCCACGCCTGGGCGGCTTGGCACAGCGCGTTGGCCGGCGACTTTTCCAGCAGTGCTCGGTTCCTGAGATCATTGCCCGGGTGCTTGGGGAGCATGGCCTGGGTGATGCTGCCGTGCGCTTCTCGCTCAAGGGCGACCATGCCCGGCGGACGTATTGCGTGCAGTACGAGGAATCGAGTTTGGCGTTCGTGCAGCGGCTCTGCGCGGAAGAGGGTATCCACTACCACTTCCAGCACAGCAGGGAGGCTCACCTGTTGGTCTTTGCCGATCATCAGGGTGCGTTCCGACGGACTCGGCGGGCGCGCTTCGCCGACGAGACGGGCCCCAGCGTGCAGGACCTTTGCGTCACGCTGCCGGACAGGGCCAACCGGCGTGCCGGTCGCGGGCGCCCGCTGGCGCGGGGTGAAAGCGACCTGTACGCCTTGGCGAGCGGGGCGTACCTGCCCGTTTCGGGTCACCCTTGTACGGCATGGAACCGCTTGTGGCTGGTCACGCAGCTTCGGCATCGTGGCGACAGCCTGGCGGGTGAGCCCGGGGACCCCGGGCCACGAGTGCGCTACAGCAATGTTTTTGCGGCGACTTCCTGGGAGGTGGCGTTTCGTGGCCGAAGGCGCTCGCCCGGTCCGCTGTTGTCGGGGCTGTTCCGGGCGCAGGTAATCGGCACCGACGAGCAAGGGATCTGTCGCGATGCACAGGGGCGGGTGGCGGTGCGGATCGAAGCCTTTTCCCTGGGGATGGGCTCGCCAACGGCGCCTTGCTGGCTGCCGATGGCCCCGTCGTTGCTGCGTGAGTGCGAGGAAAACGGCTTGGCTCTGGTGGTTGGTACTCCGGTGTGGGTGCGTTTCCAGGGTGGTGATCCACAGGCCCCACGGATTGTCATGGGGGGCGATGCCCGGTTGCCGACGACGCGGCCCGCTGCCGAACAATGTCCACGGCGGGAGCCACTTCTCGAGTCACTGAATGCCGGTTATCCCCTGGTGCTCCTGTGTGGGCGGCCCATGGGCGGCAGTGAGCAACACTGTGTGGTGCGTGATTGCGCCTGTCGGGGCGAGTTCCGGCGAAGGGGCGCGCCATGAAAGCGCTGGAGGAGTCCAACCAGTGGCTGTTGCTGGATGTGCCCGCTGCTCCGGGAGTGGTCGAGGCCCTGCGGGAACGTTACGCGCACTACCTGGCTTACAACCTGTTCGACGGCACGCCGTTTCATGGCCTGGGTGAAGTGGCTCCGCGACTGTTGCAATTGGCCGAGGATTGTCCGTTGAGTCGTTTCAGCCACGCGAACCCAGGTCTCTGGCCCGGATTGTTCCTGCGCAGTCGGGCCCCGGTTCAGGCGTTGCTGGCCCATCTGCGGCAGATCCTGGTGGTGGGTTTCGACGAACAGGATCGGGGCTTGCTCAGCTACTACAACCCGCAGACCGCCAGCTACTTCTTCGACTCGTCGGACCCTGGCGAACTGAGCGGCTGGCTCGGTCCCATCAGTTGCCTGTACTGGCATGGCGGGACCTGGGCCGACAAGGCGATCGGCAGCGTTGGCTGGCAGCAACTGATCAACCCCGGGCTTGCGGCCCCCTCCCTCGGCGTGCCGCCGGTCTTGACTAACCGCCAGCAGCGCCGGCTGCAGGCCTGCCTGTTGGAACGCCATGCCTACCAGTGGAGCCGCTGCAGCGGTCATGCATACGACAGGACCTGGTGCCATGTGCAGGAGGGTATCGCCCAGGGCTTTCGTGAGTACGGCCTGCTCGATGGCTGGTTGCATTTGCGCTTGGAGTATCCGGCTGCACCTATGCCGACGGACCTGTTGGGGGACTCTCCTGTCGAGCGTCTGGAAAACCTGCGGCGTATCTGGAGTGCAGGCCAGGGTTGAGCGCCCGTCCGGTGTCTGGATCATTTCTTCGGTTTGTACTTGAAAATTCGATACCAGATGCAAGCCAAGATGAGGATAGCCATGGGTGGCCCGAGTGAAATCACGGCCTCCTGCAGCGGACTGATCTGTATCCCCGGATAGAAGTCCTGATGGTGCCGAACGGCTGTGAACCATATTATCGACAAAATCAGCAAAGCTTTTCGAGCCTTGGCGGTAGCTTGCAAAATGTTGGTTTTATTTTCTTCCATGTTGCTATCCCTGGTGTTTGATTAACGAGGTTAGTGACATGCCTTCGATATGAAAGGGTGCGAAAATGATTGTCACGCCCTTGTCCATTAGCTGCGACGCCGGAATAAGGAAACAGATTTATTTTTGAAACGCTTCGTTCCAAGAAATAAATCCGTTCCCTTTCGACCTGCTTACTCAAAAAGCGTAGCCAAGCCCAATCTTTAAAGTTGTATCATTGGTCTGGCTGTCTGGCATCCATACCGCTTCTCCGTTCGGAGTCCTGTGCGTAGCCGTGCTGCCATATTTAAAGGATGTGTAATCGATACCCACATTACCATGAAGATTTTTTGTGAAAGCATAATCTGTAGATAAGCCGGCTTTATACAGATTGGAATCTCCGAGTGCACCCGAAAATCCATGAGGGCCATTCTGATCATAGTCTGCCGCGAACGTGCGCCCAACCAAGGCATTGGCGGTAAACACCAAGCGGGAAAAGGGCGAGTATTGGAAAAGCGCGCCGGCGCCATACCAGCTGTGGGTAAAGGTTGAGCCGGAACTGGCTTTGATCTGCTGTTCATGACGGCCAAGTTCGCCGTAAGGGGTGATCATGAATGCCCCGTCAAGCACAAACCCTTTTCCCCAGCGCAGGCTGTAGTCGGAAATGGTTGAGCCAACCTGTCCAACCGCAGTGCCGTAAACTCTGGTTGGCTTGAGTACGCCCTTGTAATCGGTATTTCCGTCGCTCTTGCTGTACTGAAATTGAAAATAGTCGTTATCCAGCAGCACGTCATTCATTATTGAGAACGATAATGCAAAACCGGGGATGTGGCCGCTTTCTGTATAAAATTTTCCGTCAAGACTACCGCCTCTCCCATTGTTGGTTTCCTGGTAGTTGACCTTCGTGGAAGTGGCCTGGATTTCAAACTGATTGTTCGATGCTTTTATATCGTCTGTTCCGGCGAATACCGTCGAGCACAAAGCTGCAGTGGCCACAAAAACTGCCATCTCATTGATTTTCAATCTATTCCCCTAAAATTAAAAATTACAATGGTCAACCGGCCGCAAGCGGCTATGAAGACCGCGATCGACAGGAATAGCTACGACAGTTGGACGATAGCGACGGGTGAGGTAATGCCACTGTCTTCACTTCCTGTGGGTTGTAGCGTTTCAGGCGAAACGTGAGTCCTTGCGTTACGGTTGGGCATATCAACCCAATGGCATTCACGAAAGATAAAAGTACATCGTGCTATGACAGGCACGACGAACCAATCTTGAGCAGGCTAATACATGCAAAAGGTGTTGCAGCTAAAATTCGGACTTACCTAAAACTTGAACTTAATACCTGCTCACAGTGGATGTCAAAGAGCCATCAGAGGCTAGCACCTATTGCTCTCCAGAAAAAGCAGGGCCTTCTCCCTCCAACACTCATTGACGGGCAGGTGCGGGTAATAATTTCAGTCAAAATGGCTTGTATCAGAAAATAAACATTAAAGTACAAACTTCCACTTCTAACTGATCCAGTCGACTCAATCAGCCACGCGTTTCAATAGCTGTGGCCATTTCTCAACTGAACCGTCAGGTAACGTCCATCTTACAATTGACTCGTGATCCTCTATTCCGCAGCCCCTTAAAGCCATCTCCAGATCAAAGAATGCGTCTCATTCCCTTCAAGCCAAAATTGATAACTTCAATCTCTGTTCAGCATTAGTTCAGCTTGATCGGCAGCATGGCTCATTTCCCGTTCGTAACGTTACTGGCTGCGACGAGCGCGGCTCAGTTGGAGACGTCGCCAAACCACCCGTCGTTGCGCCGCAGCTTCAACGCGCAGAGACCCAGGGTCAGGCTGCGCAGCACCATGAACAGCAGGAAACTTATCCACAGGCCGTGATTGCCAAAGCGGCTCAGCAGCCAGGCGCAGGGCAGGCTGAGCAGTACGCTGAGCAACATGCTGTCGCGCATTTCCCGGGCGCGGGTGGCACCGATGAACAAGCCGTCGAGCAGATAGCTCCACACGGCGATCAGCGGCAACAGGGCCAGGTAGGGCAGGTAGCCGAAGGCGGTGTCGCGCACGCTGGAGATGCTGGTCTGCATCTCGACGAACAGGTGCCCACCGAACAGGAACGCCAGCCCGAAACCCAGGCTCGCCAGCAGCGACCAGCCTGCCGCGACCACCAGGGAGCGGCGCAGGGTGTCGTGATCGCGGGCGCCGATGGCGTGGCCGCAGAGCGCCTCCACGGCGTGGGCCAGTCCGTCCAAGGCGTGCGCGGTGAGCAACAGGCCGTTGAGCAGCAGGGCGTTGGCCGCGACAGTGGCGTCGCCGAGGCGGGCGCCCTGGACGGTGATCAGGAAGAACACCGATTGCAGCGCCATGCTGCGAATGAAGATATCGCGGTTCACCGCCAGCAGCGGGCGCCAGCTCTGCCAACGCTGCAGGGCTGCCCAGGCGATCTGCCCAGGGTAGGCGCGCAGGGCTTTGCCGGTCAGGCTCAGGCCGAGCAGCGCGCCGGTCCATTCGGCGATCACCGAGGCGCGGGCCGAACCGACCACGCCCCAATCCAGCCCGAGGACGAACCACAGGTTCAGGGCGATATTCACCAGGTTGGTGGTCAGCAGGATGGCCAGCGGCGCGCGGGCATTCTGGGTGCCGAGGAACCAGCCGACCAGGGCATAGCTGGCAAGCGCCGCCGGCAGGCCGAAGAGTCGGGTATGGAAGAAGGCCAGGGTCAGTTCGTGCAACTCGCTCGAGGGTTGCATGAGCGCCAGCGCCAGCTCGCCGAACGGCACGGCGATTGCCCCCAGGGACAGCGCCAGCACCAGGCTCAGCAACAGCCCTTGGGCGAGCACCTGGCGCAACGCCGCGCCGTCCCCGCGTCCGGCGGCCTGTGCGGCGAAACCGGTGGAACCCATGCGCAGGAAGCCCATGGCCCAGGCGAGAAAGATATACAGGCTGGCCCCCACCGCCACGGCACCCAACTGATGGGCATGGGGCAGGTGGCCGATCACGCTGCTGTCGACCAGCGCCACCAGCGGGACGGAGATATTCGACAGGATCATGGGCGCGGCAAGCGCCCAGACACGGCGGTGAGTCGGGCGGTCTCGCCAGTCAGCGATCAAGGACGGCATGCGCGCGACTCGTCAGTGAATGATCCAGCTCAACAACCAGAGCCCGAGCAACAGCCAGAGGATGCCGAGGAAGATGGAAGCACGCATGAAGGCGCGGATGGCCGAGTAGATCAGCATCAGGCCGAAGACCAGGATCAGCAGGCTGAAGATCGAGGGGCTTATGCCCAGGGCGCGGGCGAACCCGTCTATAAAGTTCTCGCCGGCATGGGTCAGCAGGTGGAAGAAGCCGTTGAGGCCATCGATGATAAAGCGGATCACCGAGCCCAGTGCCTGGCCCAACCATTCGAAAAAGCTTTCTACCTGCATATATACCCCTGATGAATAAGTCGACTGACGCGCCGCACTGGCAGGGAGCAGGTTTTACAGGCGCGCCCGAGGGTTGTCCAGACAGTGCGTCAGGAGGGGTTGGCCAGATGCATCCTGGGCTGCGGAAACAGGTTGTTGAGGGTTTCCAGCAGATGCTCGTGATAGATGGGTTTGCGAAACAGGTCCAGGACCTGGAGCCGCAGCATGTCGCTGACATCGTCCAGGTCGGCCTGGCCGGACGTCACGATCACCGGCAGGTGCTGGCGCGAGGTGTGTTCACGCAGGCGCTTGATCAGTGACATGCCGCTTTCTTCCGGCATGCGCAGGTCGGTGATCACCAGGGCGATATCCGGGTGATGCGTCAGGTGCGAGAGGGCCAGTTTGACGGAGGTGGCGGTAAAGCAGCAAAAGCCTTCCCCCTCCAGCAACTCCGCAAGTTCCAGCAGCGCATTCTCTTCGTCATCCATCAGAAGGAGCTGTTGGCGTGGGGGGGAAGAGACATCCATGGGCAATTCCTGTTGCTGGGGTCGCTTCTTAGTGTAGCGGCTCTTTTCTTGGATGAGGTCGGGGGACGGGGAGTGGCACCGTGCGCCAACGCGCAAACGGAACCTGACTACGGCATCAAAAAAAATGTCCCTTGCCGATGAATGGATCCTATGCTGATAGCAACGTGCAGTTGTCAGGGTAGATGTTTTCATGACGAGTCTGCGATTTTGAGCGCGGGGGAGCGATTGTTCGGGCGTCTGCTGAGGCGCGGGAGCGAGTCGGCGCCCGAACCCGAGGCCATGCGCAACCTGCCCGCCCCGGCGTTCGGCTTGCAGATCCGGCTCGACGACGAAGGCCGGGTATCAGGCATCGACGGTACCTTGCGCCATGCCCTGGCACCGTGGGATGCGCCGTGCGAGTTGCGCGATTTGCTGCTGCTCCCCAGTCGGCTGTGTGTCGAGGGCGTGCCGGCGGATTGGCTCGGGCAGAGCCTGGACCTGGATTTCAACGGGCCGGCCGGGCAAGTCCTGCATGTCCGCGCCTGGGTCCAGCCCGGCGACACCGGTTGGTGGCTGCAGGCCGTGGATATCGGCGACCTGCTCGAACACAACCTGCGCGCTTCGCTGCGTGAACAGCTACAGCATTTCGCCGGGCAGATGAGCGAACAATTGCGCCTGTGCAGCCTGGCGCGCTTGCCCCAGGTACTGAACGAGCAGTTGCAGGGCCTGTCCCAGCGCTGGCGGATTCCCTGTGTCGCCCTGGCGCTGCTGGACGAACATCAACAACAGTGGACGGTGCACAGCCAGTATCGGGCCCCTGATGCCCCGGCCCTGTGGCAGACCGGCCAGGTCCTGGGGCGTGGCCTGGACAGCCTCAACGGCATGCTGCCGCTATCCTTCAGCGCGCAACAGGGCCTCAGCGAACATATGCGTCTGCAAGCCGTGATGGGCAATGCCGATGGTTTGCTCATTCCTTTTTGTGATGACCATGGGGTGGCGGCCTGGTTGCTCGCCGGTTTTTACCCGATACAGCAACGGGCGGCGCAGCTGGACGAGCGTGACTGGCTGCAACTGGCGGCGGCCCTGGCGGCGCCGTTGCTGGCCCGCCTGAGACAGCAAGCGCACCATCATCAACTGGAACGCCTGGAGGTACTGCAAAGCTTGCTGGGCACCGGTTGGTGGGAGTGGACACCGGCCAATGACCAGTTGCAACTGGCTCCGCAACTGGCTCGAGGGTTTGGGCTCGAGGCCCCGTACGGGGTTTTATCGCTGGAGGGCTGGCTGGGGCTTTTCCATGCCGCCGACCGCCAGGAGCTTTCCAAGCGCATGCACGACTTGCAGCAGGGCAAGGCGCTGCTGCAAGTCGTACGGCGTCATGCCGAGGACCCGCTGCAGCCTCCCCAGTGGTATCGCCTGCTGGGACAGGTGCTGGGTGTCGGCGACAGCCTGCGGATCATCGGCTTCGTGCTCGACACCAGTGACGTCAGGAGCCAGGAGTAGCCCGCCGCCCAGTATGGCGAGGCCAGGGCGCAGTCTAACTCGGCGGGTACGCGGTCATCAGCTTGGTCACCGCCTGGTTGATCGCCGCGCTACGTTCGGCCGGTGTCGACCTGTCGTTGAGCGGTTGCTCGGCACTGCCACGCCAGACCAGCTTGCCGTCCTTGCCATCGAACAGGTCCACCTGGATCGTCGCGACCTGGTAGTCGTAACTACGGGTTTCCGTGTAGCCCGGGCCGCCCCAGAAACCGCCGTGCCAAGGACCACCCCAAGCACCGCCGTAGCTGGTGCTGACCTGTTGCTGGCGGTTGTCGACGATCAGGTACGCCTGCACCTTCACATCGGCCTTGCCGCCGGCCAGGGCCGGGCGCAGGCCGTGCTGGTCCAGCTGTTCGCCGACCGCCTGGCGAATACGCTGCTCGGTCAGGTCGCTCTTGATTCGCGGATCGTCCGGTCGGTACTGCAACGCGGGTTCTTTCCAGCCCCAGCTTCGGTAGCCAGCGAAATCGCGACTGGCGTCGAAGTCGTGGTTGACCTGGGTGGTTTCGCAAGCGCTGAGCAGCACGGCAAAAGCCACTAAAGCGAGACGGCGGAACATGATCTTTCTCCGGGGGTAGCCTAGCTCGGTGGATAACTGGCCAGGGCTTTGCTCACGGCTTCGCGCAAGGCATCCGCGCGCTCGAGCTGATTGCCCTGGGTGCCGGTTTCGGCGCTGGCGCTCCAGACCGGTTGGCCGGTGCCGGCGTCGAACAGGCTGATGCGCGCCACGAGCACTTGCACCTGATAGGTGCGCACGATCGGGGCGCTGTTGTACATGCCGTAGGGACCACCCGCGTAACCGTAGTTTTCCTGGACCTGGCGCAGGCGTGTCTCCACATGCAGGTCGGCGCTGACCCGCAGGTCCGGCGGCGCGCTGTCGCGGCGTGGGCGCAAGCCCTGTTGTTCGAGGGCGTTGCCCACTACTTCGGCCAACTGCGCCGGGTCGGCCCAGACGGTGCCGGCGGGCAGTTGGTCATTGGTCCAGGCCCAGGTGCGGTAGCGCGCATAGTCGCGTGGCGCCGCCGGGTAGGCGCTCAGGTCCGGCGCATGGGAAACCTGCGCCGGGGCGGGCGGCAGGGGCATGGAACTGGCGGTGTAGGGGTTGTCGCTCTGGCAGGCCGTCACCCCCAGGCACAGCGCGAGCAGATAAAAACGGCGACTCATTGCAGCCTCCCTATTCAGACCGGACGGCAGATCCAGTGCAGGTAGCGTCCCAATCCGGCAAAACCGGGGTGGCGACGATGGGCCAGTTCCATTTCCAGCAGGTCCGCCAGTGTCGCACGGGCCTGGAACTCAACCGGCATGTAGTCGTGAAAAACCCGCACCCCGCTCTGGGTTTCGACACGCCACAGACCTTCAAGTTGCGCCGCCAGCTCGCGTGGATCAAGCGGTTGCTGCGGGGTCAGGCTCTGTTTCTCGCCGGCCATGTCGTTCTTGCGCATCTTGCGGAAATGGCCCTTGAGCAAGTTGCGGTAGATCAGCGCATCGCGGTTGTAGAAAGCCAGCGACAGCCAGCCTTCCGGTTTGCACAACTGGTGCAGTACCGGCAGGATCGCATGGGGTTCGGCCAGCCATTCCAGCACCGCGTGGCAGAGCACCAGGTCGTAAGGCTCGGTGAGCTGGCCGAGCAGGTCCTGCCACGGCGCCTGGATGAAGGTCGCGCTTTGTCCGGCTTCGGCAAAGCGCTGGCGTGCGCCCTCGAGCATCGGCTCGGCGGGCTCGGCCAGGGTCACCTGGTGGCCGCGCTCGGCCAGCCACAACGACATATGGCCCAGGCCCGCGCCGATATCCAGCACCCGCAACGGGCGCGGCGGCAAGCTCTCGGTCAGGTCCGCCTGGAGCACGGCCAGGCGGATCGCGCCCTTGGCCCCGCCGTAGATTTTTTCGGCGAAACGGGTCGCCAGGTGATCGAAATGACGGTCGCTCATTGGACGAAGCGCCGTTCGCTGTCGGCCAGCTTGGCGCGAACCACCTCGTTCATGTCCAGTCCCAGTTCGCTGCACAGCAGCAGCAGGTACAGGACGATATCGCCGACTTCCTGCCCGGCATGGGCGAGTTTTTCCGGCGGCAACTGGCGGGACTGGTCCTCGCTGAGCCACTGGAAAATCTCCACCAGTTCGGCCATCTCCACGCTGGCGGCCATGGCCAGGTTCTTCGGGCTGTGGAAGGATTTCCAGTCGTTGCGGTCACGGATGCCGTGCAGGCGTTGGGTCAGTTCATCGAGGTTCATGCGGGTGTTCTCCTTCAAGGCGTCTAGCTTCCGGTGGATGAGAACCGGAAGCAAGGGCCTTGCTGTAGGGATAACACCTGGGGAAGATGAAATATTCGTCAGGGCGCACAGGGACACGCACCGGCGGCGCCCTTGGCATTGTAAGAAATGATTGCTTGGCCTAAGGTCGCAGCTGCAAGCCGTCTTGCGACATAAGGTCTATTCATGCCGACTAACGGACAACGCGGTCCCCAACGCCAGATTCCGGTGCTGTCGTCCTTGCCGCGTCCGCTGTATGCCCGGGCCGAGAGCCTGAGCGCCGGGTCATGGACGCCCCGTCATCGGCATGACTGGGTGCAGTTTTCCTATGCCATCAGTGGGGTGCTGGGGGTGCACACCACCGAGGGCAGTTTCTTCGCGCCGCCACAATGGGGTGTCTGGATTCCAGCGGGGCTGGAGCATGAGGTGGTCACCTCGATGCGTGCGGAAATGCGCAGCCTGTATGTGCGTCGCGAGGATTGCCAATGGGCGCCGTCGCGCTGCCGGGTGCTGGAAGTCACGCCGCTGGCGCGGGAGCTGATCAAGAGTTTCTGTCTGTTGCCGGCCGATTATCCCGAGGACGGTGGCAGCGAAGGGCGACTGGTGCAGGTATTGCTGGATCAGTTGGCGGGACTGCCGGAGGTGGGGTTCTCGCTGCCGTTGCCGCGTCATTCGCGTCTGCTCGCCTTGTGCAACGAGTTGATTGAAAACCCCGAACTGGGCGTGACCCTGGGCCTGTGGGCCGAGCGCCTGGGCATGTCGGAAAAAACCCTGATGCGGTTGTTCCAGCGCGAGACCGGCTTGAGTTTTCGTGGCTGGCGCCAGCGTGCGCGACTGTTGTCGTCGCTCAGCGTGTTGGAGGAGGGTGACAGCGTGACCCGGGCCGCGCTGTCCTGTGGCTATGACTCGACGTCGGCGTTTATCGCCGCGTTCAAGGGGTTGTTCGGCTATACGCCAGGGGAACTGTTCCGCCATTGAGTGCACGGACTCAAGGACGCCGCCGTACCTGTAGGAGCCAGCTTGCTGGCGATGAGGCCAGCAAGTCTTGCATCGATCTTGCGGCCGTCATCGCCAGCAAGCTGGCTCCTACAAGTGGTGCGGCGTTTTCAGCATCGCGTGTCAGGTCCGAAAACGCTTGACCAGCGCATCCAGCTCGTTGGACAACCCCGCCAGGCCCTGGGAATCGAGCCGCGCCGAGTTCGCCAGCTCCGCCACCAATTGCGCATCGCCATGGATCTGGCTGATATGCCGGTTGATGTCCTCGGCCACCTGGTGCTGTTCCTCCGCCGCCGTGGCGATCTGGGTGTTCATGTCGCGGATCACGTCCACCGATTCGCGGATCTGCCCGAAACTGGTGCGCGCCAGGCCGATACGGCTCACCGACTCCTGCGACACTTCAAGGCTGGCATGCATCTGCTGGGCGACCTGGCTGGTGCGCTTGGCCAGGTTGCCGAGCAGACCGTCGATCTCCGCCGTGGAATCGGCGGTGCGCTTGGCCAGGGCCCGCACCTCGTCGGCCACCACGGCAAAACCACGGCCCTGTTCACCGGCCCGGGCCGCTTCGATGGCGGCGTTGAGCGCCAGCAGGTTGGTCTGTTCGGCAATCGAGCGAATGGTGCCGAGAATCGACTGGATATTGTTGCTGTCGCTTTCCAGTTGCTGCATCGACTGGGCCGACTGTTCGATCTCATGGCTCAACTGGTCGACGCTGGTCACCGCCGCATCGATCTGTTGCTGGCCTTCGCGGGCCTGGCGCTGACCGCTGTCGGCCGATTCGGCGGCCTGGCTGCAGGAGCGGGCGACTTCGTTGGCGGTGGCGACCATCTCGTGGAAGGCCGTGGAGACCATGTCCACCGCCTCGCGCTGGCGTCCGGCGGCGTCGGCCATGTCCCCGGAAACCCGGGTGGAGTTACGTGACGAATCGAGAATCTTGTTCGCCGACAGGCCGATGTGCTGGATCAGGCTGCGGATCGCGCCGAGGAACTGGTTGAACCAGTTCGCCAGTTGCGCGGTTTCGTCGCTGCCACGGATCTGCAGGTTCTGGGTCAGGTCGCCGTCGCCCTGGGCGATGCCTTCCAGGCCGCTGGCCACGCTGCGGATGGGCCGCACGATGAGGCTGGCGAAGCTGGCGCCGACGATGGCGAAGATCACCGCGAGCACGGCGGCGATGATCGCCACCAGCCAGGTCAACTGGTTGGCCGAGCTCATCACTTCGCTCTGCTTGATCAGGCCGATGAAGGTCCAGCCCAACTGCTCCGATGGCCAGACATTGGCCATGTAGTGCTCGCCGTTGATGTTGACTTCCACCAGGCCCTTGCCGGCCTTGGCGAGGTCGGCATAGCCGTCCCCGAAACTGCCCAGGGCCTTGAAGTTGTGTTCCGGTTGCTTGGGGTCGACCAGGACGGTCCCGCTGTTTTCCAGCAGCATCAGATAGCCGCTGTCACCGAGTTTGATCTGCTTGACGATCTCGGTGAGCTGCTTGAGGGTCACGTCGACACCGACGACGCCACCCTGCGGCCCCAGCTTGTTGTCCACGGTGCGCACGGTACCGATCATGACGGCGTCGTCGGGAGCCCAGTAGTAGGCGGCGGTCCGCAGGGTCTTGCCGGGATTGGCTATCGCGGTCTTGTACCAGGGACGGACACGTGGGTCGTAGCTGGCCAGTTTCGGGTCGGTTGGCGTGGAGGCGTAGCCACCGTTGCCAACTCCGTAGGAGACGTAGGAATAGGCCGGATGGGCCGCTCTCATGCCCTCAAGCAGGTCGTAGAGTTGTTTGTCCTGCTCGTTAAGGGCAATTTGCGCGGCATCGGCGCTCATGTAGCTCTTGATCGCACCATCGGAATTTTTTATCAGCGGCTGGTTCGTCAGGTATTCGACGTTCTGGCTGACACCGTCGAAGAACAGTTGCATGGCGTTGCTGACCTGGCGGATCTCCCGGCCGCTGCCATCGACAAAGTTGCTGCGAGCTTCGCTGCGCAGGTTCAGTACCACCAGGGTGGCAACCAGCACCACCGGTAAACAGGCGATGATTGCAAACGCCCAGGTCAGTTTCTGCTTGATGTTCATCCGCGCTCCAGATTTTTCTTGTAGACCCCAGGCGTGGTGATCACGCGAGGTCGGTATTGGGCAGCTGTGAAAGTGTGTTGTGCGCTGAAAATCCGTTTCGCTGGTGGTGCACAAAATTGTCCGACAAAAATGCCACTGTCACAGAGCGCTTCGGCTGGTGCGGAAAAAAGTTGAGGTACAGGGCGAATATTCTGATTTTTTCCGAGCATCAGGCTTTCGACCGTGGTCGGAAACGACAAGGTGCAGCATGTGCCGTGGCGGGATAATCGCCAGCTATTCTCTCGGGGCGCGGTTTTTGCCTGGTCGATTCGTCGGAATAATCTGGCACATTGAGTGCATTGGTGAGTATTCGAGGTCGGCATCCTCTCCCCGCTGTGAGAGGATTGCCGTATAACGAGTGACATTCGCGTGTTTGGCAATAAAGGACCCCCAATAAAAGCTGATGAAGACTCCAAAACGCATTGAACCCCTGATCGAGGACGGTCTGGTCGACGAGGTGCTGCGCCCACTCATGAGTGGTAAAGAAGCAGCGGTTTATGTGGTGCGCTGTGGCAACCAGCTGCGTTGCGCCAAGGTCTACAAGGAGGCGAATAAACGAAGTTTCCGTCAGGCGGCCGAGTACCAGGAAGGCCGCAAGGTGCGCAACAGCCGGCAGGCGCGTGCCATGGCCAAGGGGTCCAAGTTCGGGCGCAAGGAAGCCGAGGACGCCTGGCAGAATGCCGAAGTGGCGGCGTTGTTCCGCCTGGCCAATGCCGGCGTGCGGGTGCCCAAGCCGTTCGACTTCCTGGAAGGCGTGCTGCTGATGGAGTTGGTGGCGGACGAGCACGGCGATGCCGCGCCGCGCCTCAACGATGTGGTACTGGAGCCGGAGCAGGCACGCGAGTATCACGCGTTCCTGATTTCCCAGATCGTGCTGATGTTGTGTACCGGTCTGGTGCACGGTGACCTGTCGGAGTTCAATGTGCTGCTGACGCCAGAGGGCCCGGTGATCATCGACCTGCCCCAGGCGGTGGATGCGGCGGGCAACAACCATGCCTTCAGCATGCTGGAGCGTGACGTCGGCAACATGGCGTCCTACTTCGGGCGTTTTGCCCCGGAGCTCAAGCGCACGCGCTATGCCAAGGAAATGTGGGCCTTGTACGAAGCCGGCACCTTGCATCCGGCCAGTGTCCTGACGGGTGAGTTCGACGATCCCGAAGAACTGGCGGATGTCGGCAGTGTCATGCGCGAGATCGAGGCGGCGCGCCTCGACGAAGAGCGCCGGCAGGCGATCCGGGCGGCGGATGACAAACCGCCGAGCAAGGCCGAAGAGCCGCCTCCGCCGTGGCTGCAGCACTAAGGGTGTAAAGGAGAAATCCGGCTTCGGCCGGATTTTTACTGACAGCAGCCCCCCGACGCCAGATCCTTGAGGATCGGGCAATCGGGTCGGTGATCGCCGTGGCAATGCTCCACCAGGTCTTGCAAGGTGTCGCGCAAGCTGGCCAGTTCCTCGATCTTGCGGGTCAATTCATCGATGTGTTGGCGCGCCAGGGCCTTCACGTCGGCGCTGGCGCGTTGGCGATCCTGCCAGAGGGTCAGCAGCTTGCCGACCTCTTCCAGGGAGAAGCCCAGGTCGCGGGAGCGCTTGATAAACGCCAGGTTGTGCAAATCCTGCGGACTGTACAAACGATAGCCACTGTCCGTACGGCTGGCGGTCTTGAGCAGGCCGATGGACTCGTAGTAGCGAATCATCTTCGCGCTCAGGCCGCTCTGGCGGGCTGCTTGGCCGATGTTCATGACAACTCCTTCAGTCGAGGTCTTTGGGTTTCCAGGTCTTGAGCAGCAACGCATTGCTCACCACGCTGACACTGGACAAGGCCATGGCCGCACCGGCCAGTACCGGGTTGAGCAGGCCGAAGGCGGCGAGGGGAATGCCGATCAGGTTATAGACGAAAGCCCAGAACAGATTCTGGCGGATCTTCGCATAAGTCTTGCGACTGATCTCCAGGGCCGCCGGCACCAGTCGCGGGTCGCCGCGCATCAACGTGATGCCCGCCGCGTGCATGGCGACATCGGTGCCGCCGCCCATGGCAATGCCGATATCGGCGGCAGCCAGTGCCGGGGCGTCGTTGATGCCGTCGCCGACCATCGCCACGACACCGCGCGTCTTCAGTTCGGCGACGATGGCGGCCTTGTCCGCCGGCAGCACTTGCGCGTGAACATCGCCGATGCCCAGGGCCTCGGCGACGACCCTGGCGCTGCCGCGGTTGTCGCCGGTCAGCAGGTGGCTGCCGATCTGCCGTGCCTTGAGCTGTTCGATGGCTTGCAGGGCGCCGTGCTTGAGGGTGTCGCCGAACGCGAACAGCCCGAGCACGTGCGGTTGCGGGCTTTGTTCGATCAGCCAGGACAAGGTCCGGCCTTCGTCTTCCCAGGCACTCGCCGGCGCTGCCAAGGCGCCGGCGTCCAGGCCACTTTCCTCCAGCAGGCGCTGGTTACCCAGGGCCAGGGCGCGCTCGCCGAGACGACCGGCAATACCGCGCCCGCTCAGCGCGCGGCTGTCACTGACCGCCGCCGGGGCCAGGCCGCGTTCCGCGCAGGCGTCCAGCACCGCCTTGGCCAGGGGGTGTTCGCTGCCACGCTGGAGGGCACCGGCCAGTTGCAGCGCGGTGTCATCATCAACGTCCGTGGTGGCCAGGTGAGCGATACGTGGCGCGCCGGAGGTGAGGGTGCCGGTCTTGTCGAAGACCACGGTACTGACTTCATGGGCGCGTTCCAAGGCTTCGGCGTCCTTGATCAGGATGCCATGGCGGGCGGCGACGCCGGTGCCGGCCATGATTGCCGTGGGTGTCGCCAGGCCCAGGGCGCAGGGACAGGCGATCACCAGCACCGCCACCGCATTGATCAGCGCGGTCTCCAGCGGTGCGCCGTAGAGCCACCAGCCGATCAGCGTCGCCAGGGCCAGCAGCAGGACGGCGGGGACAAATACCTGGCTGACCTTGTCCACCAGCTTCTGGATCGGTGCCTTGCCGGCCTGGGCGTCTTCCACCAGGCGGATGATCCGCGCCAGGACCGTTTCGGCGCCCAGCGCGCGGGTTATCACCAGCAATCGGCCTTCGCCGTTGATGGCGCCGCCGGTGACCTTGTCGCCCGGCTGCTTGGGCACCGGCAGGCTTTCACCGCTGATCAGCGCTTCATCGGCGTGACTGCGGCCTTCGACCACCTCGCCGTCCACCGGGAAGCGCTCGCCGGGCTTGACCAGCACCAGGTCATCAAGGCGCAGGGCACTGATGGCGACGTCCTGCTCGCGGCCGTCGACCACCTGGATCGCCCGCTCCGGACGCAAGGCTTCCAGGGCGCGAATGGCGCTGGCGGTCTGGCGTTTGGCGCGGCTTTCCAGGTACTTGCCCAACAGCACCAGGGCGATCACCACCGCCGAGGCTTCGAAGTACAGATGGGGCATGCTGCCCGGTCCGGCGTTGGCCCACTGGTACAGGCTCAGGCCATAACCGGCGCTGGTGCCGAGGGCAACCAGCAGGTCCATGTTGCCCGTCCCGGCCTTGACGGCTTTCCAGGCGGCCAGATAAAAGCGCGCGCCGAAGAGGAACTGCACCGGTGTTGCCAGGGCCCATTGCAGCCAGGCCGGCAGCATCCAGTGGTAGCCCAGCGGTTGGACCAGCATCGGCACCACCAGCGGCAGGGCCAGGGCAATCGCCAGCAGCAGGGCGATGCGCTCGCGGTTCAGGCGCCGCTCCTGGTCCTGGGCGGCGGCCGTCTCGCTTTGCCGCCGGCTGGCGGTGTAACCGGCGTTGCTGACCGCGGCGATCAGCGCGCCGGGATCGACCTGGCCGAGCAGGTCCAGATGGGCTCGCTCACTGGCCAGGTTGACGCTGACCCGCTGCACGCCAGGCACTTTGCTCAATGCGCGTTCGACCCGGCCCGCGCAGGAAGCGCAGGTCATGCCGCCGATCTGCAGTTCCAGGGTGTGCATGGGCACACTGTAGCCGGCCTGCTCGACGGCGCTGAGCAGCGCCGGCAGGCTATCGGCCGGGGCCTGGACGCGGGCTTGTTCGGTGGCGAGGTTGACGCTGACGGCGCTGGCGCCGGCCACCTTGCTCAGGGCGCGCTCGACGCGACCGGCGCAACTGGCGCAGGTCATGCCGGCGATCGGCAGGTCGAAGAGGGTGGATTCGAGCATGGGCAATACTCCTGGAGAAGTTGCCCCCAGAATCAACCTTGCCCCCTTGGCAAGGTCAAGCCCTTATTGATAACCCAGCGGCACTTGTCGCAAGCGCAGGCCTTCCGGGCCGCCGACGATGGCGAACTTGCGCACATCGCCGCCGTTGAGCTTGATCACCTGTTCGGGGGTGGTCAGCATGCTTGGGGCACAGCCAGGGGTTTGCCCCGGCAAGGATTTCAGGCGGACGGAGACATTGCCCGGCGGCAGGTTGAACGAGGTGGACTGTTCCTGGAACAGTCGCCCGGACAACTGATCCTGAAGATAAATGCCGATCTCGCAGGAGGTGGACACTTCCAGGCGCTCGCGAGAAATGATCAGCACGGCGTAGTTTTCTCCGGCCGCGCTGGCGAAGGGGCTCGCACCGAAAATACTGAGAAGGCCGAACAGGCTGAAAACTGACCAGCGCATGGCTGAATCTCCTACGGTTTGATCGTCGATGCGGAAGCTTGGCGCAGGCTCGCGCTAAATGCCAGCCCGGCAGTGTCGTCAGGAACTTGACCTTGCCATGGTGGCAAGCTTGAGACTCCAGGCCTTCCCCAATGAAAGGAGCCGTGTCATGCAAGTCTTCAATGTCCAGGGTATGTCGTGTGGTCACTGTGTACGGGCCATTACCCAGGCAGTACAGGCCCGGGATCCGGCAGCCGATGTGCGAGTCGATCTGGTGGCGAAGGAGGTGGGGGTCAGCAGCAGTCGGCTGTCGGCGGAAGACGTGCTCAGTGCGATCAGCGAAGAAGGTTATGAGGCGAAGTTGGCCAACTGACAATGCAGGTTTTTTAATAGTTAGCGACCTATCAGAATGTTCAAGGCAGCGTCGCGCCGCTAGACTAGCTGTCCGCGCCGATCTTCCCTGGACACCAGATGAACCTGCGAACAATCCTGATTCTCGGAGCCCTGAGCGCTTTCGCGCCCTTGGCCATCGACTTCTACCTGCCGGGTTTTCCGGCCATGGCCACGGCCTTCGGGACCGATGAAAAACATATCCAGCTAACCCTGGCGGTGTATTTCCTCGGCCTTTCCATCGGCCAGTTGGCCTACGGGCCGGTGGCCGACCGCTTCGGTCGGCGGGTGCCGTTGCTGGTGGGCGTGGGGTTGTTCACCGTCGCTTCCCTGGCCTGTTCCTTTGCACCGAGCCTGGAGTGGCTGATTGCCGCGCGGTTCGTCCAGGCCTTGGGCGGTTGCGCCGGGATGGTGATTTCCCGGGCAGTGGTCAGCGACAAATGCGATGCGGTGGGTTCGGCCAAGGTCTTCTCGCAACTGATGCTGGTGGTCGGGTTGGCCCCCATCCTGGCGCCGATGCTCGGCGGCGTGCTGGTCAACCTCTATGGCTGGCATTCGATCTTTATCGCCCTGACGTTGTTCAGCGCCATGGCGGCCATCGCCGTGACGTTCGGCCTGCCCGAAAGCCTGCCGGCCCATCAACCGCGCCCACCGCTGTCGGGTGCGCTGCGCCAGTACGTTCGCCTGTTATCGGACCGCCTGTTCCTCGGCCACGCCCTGACCGGCGGCATCGCGATTGCCGGGATGTTTGCCTACATCGCCGGTTCGCCATTCGTGTTCATCAAGCTCTATGGAGTGCCGGCCGAGCACTATGGCTGGCTGTTCGGCAGCAATGCGGCGGGTTTCATCCTCACGGCACAGGTCAATGCCCGCTTGCTGGCCAAGCGCGGTCCGGCCTTTCTGCTGACGCGCGCCGTTTGGGTTTACCTGGTGGCCGGCCTGACGCTGCTGGGGATCAGCAGCCTGCACACGGAACAACTGTGGCCCTTGCTGGTGCCGTTGTTCATCTGTATTTCCAGCCTGGGCTGCATCCTGCCCAACGCCTCGGCCTGTGCCATGAACGGCCAGGGCGCGCGCGCCGGCAGCGCCTCGGCGACGCTGGGCTGCCTGCAGTTCGGCGTGGCGGCGGCCGCGGCATCGTTGGTGGGCGTGCTCCACGATGGTAGTGCCGTGCCGATGGCTTTGGTCATCAGCCTGTGTGGTGTGCTGGTGGTCACGCTGGCCATGTCGACTCGTCGCGTACAGAACGCGCGAGTCATCCAGGGCTAGGTCCCCGGCATGGGATCAGCCTATGGCGCGTTGCTGGTGTTCGGGAAAAACGTGGGGGGCCTGCAGCCTGGCTTGCAGGGTGCTGACAAAGGCGCGGGCCTCGGATTCGCTACGGAAGGTCACCACGTGCTGGTCCAGGCGGACCTGCCATTGATTGCCGTGGGGTCGGGTCAGTTCGTTAACCAGTATCTTCATTACGGACGTCCTCCTGTTGGTAACGGCTCATTCTCGTTTTCTTGAAAATGACTGCATAAAACCAAAACAGCAGTGAGAACTCGATTGTAGCCCCGATTGCCTGCCAACAAATGACACGGCTCAAACATCTGACTGGTGGTTGCTCTATTTTTTGCAGGAGCAAACCTTTCTCATCAGGCCACGATTCCGAAAGCGCCACGTCCCCTCCTGTAGGAGTCCGGCTTGCCGGCCTCATCGCCAGCAAGCTGGCTCCTACAGGGGGAGGGGTGTTGTCAGGTCGACAGTGGTGCGGAGTTCGACTCAGAACCCTTCCAGCACGATCTTGCCCTTGGCCTTGCCGCTTTCCAGCAACCCATGGGCGCGGCGCAGGTTGGCGGCATTGATCTGGCCGAAATGCTCGCCCAGCGTGGTTTTCAACACCCCGGCATCGATCAGCTCGGCGACGCGGTTGAGCAGGTTGTGTTGTTCGATCATGTCGTCGGTCTCGAACATCGAGCGGGTGTACATGAACTCCCAGTGCAACGACAGGCTCTTGCGCTTGAGCTTGCTGATGTCGAGGCCCTTCGGGTCGTCGATCAGGGCCAGCTTGCCCTGGGGCTTGAGCGCCTCGACCAGTTGGTCGAAGTGGCTATCGGTCTGGGTCAGGCTGGCGACGTGGGTCACCTGCGCTTGCCCGTGGGCCTTGAGCTCTTCGCTCAAGGGCTGGCGGTGATCGATGACCAGGTCCGCGCCTAGCGCTCTCACCCAGTCCTGGGTTTCGGGGCGCGATGCGCTGCCAATGACTTTCAGGCCGGTCAACTGGCTGGCCAGTTGGGTCAGGATCGACCCCACGCCACCGGCGGCGCCGACGATCAGCAGGCTCTGGCCCTGATCCGCCTTGTCCTCGGCGATGTGCAGGCGTTCGAACAGCAGCTCCCAGGCGGTGATGGCGGTCAGGGGCAACGCGGCGGCTTCGGCAAAACCCAGGCTGTTCGGCATGCACCCGACGATGCGCTCGTCCACCACGTGCAGTTCGCTGTTGGCACCGGGACGCGTCAGGGAGCCGGCATAGAAGACCCGGTCGCCGACCTTGAACAGGCTGACTTCGCTACCCACCGCCTTGACCACGCCGGCCACGTCCCAGCCCAGCACCTTGGCCTCGCCGTTTTCCGGTGGCATGAACTGACGAACCTTGGTGTCCACCGGATTGACGGAGATGGCCTTGACCTCCACCAGCAGGTCGCGGGGACCGGCGACCGGGGCGGGCAGCTCGATGTCTTGCAGGGACAGCGGGTCATGGGCGGGCAGGGACGCGTAGAAAGCGATGGCCTTCATATGGGAACTCCACAGGGCAGTGTTTTCGATGACGGCATGATTGGCTATTTCTTCTGGAGATAAAACCGGCTAAAACAGCAGGCTCTTTCAATTTATTTTTGATAATGCTGGAGCCCGCCATGCTGCGTTTCGACGACTTGCAGTTGTTTGTCCGTGCCGCCGACCTCGGCAGCCTGTCGGCGGCGGCGCGGGTCATGGACATGTCGGCGGCGGTGGCCAGCGCCGCGCTGAAGCGTATCGAACAGCAACTGGGGGCGCGCCTGCTGGCGCGCTCGACCCGCAGCCTGAGACTGACAGCCGAAGGCGAGGGTTTTCTTGAATATGCCCGGGCGGCGCTGAGTCAGCTCGATGAGGGGCGCCGCCTGTTGGCTCGCGGCCAGGACCAGGTCAGTGGTGTCTTGCAGTTGTCGGCGCCCTCGGACTTCGGACGCAATCTGCTGCTGCCCTGGCTGGACGAGTTCCAGCGCGAACACCCGCAACTGACGGTGCGTCTGCTGCTGGGGGACCGCATCGCCGATCTGTTCCGCCAGCCGGTGGACATTGCCTTGCGTTATGGCGAGCCGGAGGACTCCAGCCTGGTGGCGCTGCCGGTGGCGCCGGACAACCGCCGGGTGCTCTGCGCGGCACCGAGCTATCTGGCGCGGCATGGCGAACCCCGTACGCTGGCGCAACTGGCGCAGCACAACTGCCTGCTCTACATGCTGGGCAGCCGGGTCCATGACCACTGGAGTTTTCATGACGGCAAGCGCGAAGTCGGCCTGACCGTCAGCGGTGACCGCTTCAGCGACGACGCCGATGTGGTGCGGCGTTGGGCCGTGGCCGGGGTCGGTATCGCCTACAAATCCTGGCTGGATGTGTCGGCCGATGTCCTGGCGGGACGTTTGCAGGTGCTGTTGCCGGAGCTGCGCTGTGAGCGCGCTCCGCTGAATCTGCTGTGCGCCCATCGCGCTCAATTGAGTAAGCCGGTGAACCTGTTGCGCGAGATGTTGAGCCGGCGATGCGCGCAGCTGGGGCGCCTGGCGCCGGTTTCCCGTACATGAGACACGCCGATCTCGAAGAGGTTCTGTTACAACCCGTTCAGGAATAAAGGTCGGCTCGGGGGGCATTGTGGTTTAGGCTGATTACATTGGATCCAATATGCTTTTCGGAGGATCGTGCATTTTGTTTAATTCGCCGCCGTTGATTGCCAAACGACGCAGAATCGCCCGCTTTTTTGGCATTTTCGCGTCTTGGCTTGAACGGGATTACTCCGCAGTATGCCCCGTGTGCGTTAGATCAGTGTTTCAACAGGGAGTGAAGACATGGAATATGCACCTTGCGTCAGTCAGATTGCCACGTTGCTTGCAGACCCCAAGCGCAGTGCCATGATGTGGGCGTTGTTGGATGGCAGCGCCCGGGCTGCCGATGAGTTGGCCTTGTGCACGGGCCTGTCGCTGTCCTCGGCCAGCGCCCATCTGGCGCGCCTGAGTTCAGGCGGCCTGGTCCGCATCGAGGAGCGGGGCCGCAAGCGCTTCTTCCGGCTTGCCGCCCCGGAAGTCGCTACGGCGGTGCAGGCCCTGGCCAGTGCTTCACTGGCCAGTGCGCCGCTGGCGATGGCACATGCGGTCAAGGCCCTGGCGCCGGATGCCGAGGCCCTGCGCCATGCCAGGATTTGCCATGACCACCTGGGGGGCGAGCTGGCCTGTGAGCTTTACCAGCGTCTGCTCGGGGCGGGCTGGATCGAACAGCAGGAGCTGCGGCTGCGGGTGACCAGCAAGGGCGCTGCCCGTCTCGCCGAGCGCGGCCTGTACATTCAGGCGCTGGCCCATGGGCAGCGCGAGATCGCCTGTGTCTGCCATGACGTGCAACGCCGCCCCCATCTGGGTGGCGCGCTGGGCGCCGGGCTGCTGCAGCTGTTCCTGCAATCGGGTTGGCTAGCCTTGCGGGAAGACTCCCGAGCCTTGCAGGTTTCCGCGCTCGGCCAGCGGCAGATCGACAAACTGGCCAGTGAAGTCGAGCTCGAATTGGCCGGCTGAGCGCTGGTGGCCTACCGCACGGATGCGGTGGGCGTCGTTCAAGACTGCGAGCAGGTCGTACCCAGAAACAAACCCTCCTGACGATACCGCACACTCGATCGAAGATTCGAATCGAGGGATATCCCATGGAAGCTCAAGGCTACAGCGCGGCGGAACGACTGGAACGCTTGCCCATCAGCGGTTATCACCGGCTGATTTTCATCATCATTGCCCTGGCGTTTTTCTTCGACTCCATGGACCTGGCGATGATGACGTTCCTGCTCGGCTCGATCAAAGCCGAGTTCGCCCTTAGTAGCGCCCAGGCCGGCTTGCTGGCCAGTTCGAGTTTCTTCGGCATGGTGGTGGGGGCTTCGTTGTCGGGGCTGCTCGCCGACCGCTTCGGGCGCAAGCCGGTGTTCCAGTGGAGCATCGTGCTCTGGGGCGTGGCCAGTTACCTGTGCTCCACCGCGCAGACCGTCGAGACGCTGACGCTGTTTCGCATCCTGCTGGGGTTCGGTATGGGAATGGAGTTTCCGATTGCCCAGTCGATGCTCTCGGAATTGATTCCGGCCAAGCGGCGCGGGCGCTATATCGCCTTGATGGACGGCTTCTGGCCCTTGGGTTTTGTCGCGGCGGGGGTGCTGTCCTATTTCCTGCTGCCGCTGGTGGGCTGGCGTGAGATTTTCCTGGTGTTGGCGATACCGGCGGTGTTTGTCCTGGCGATTCGCTTTTTTATCCCCGAGTCGCCGCGCTGGCTGGAGCAGGCCGGGCAGCATGCGGCGGCGGACAAGGTGCTGTGCGGTATCGAGGAGCGCGTACGGACCTCGCTCCAGCGCGCGGCGCTGCCGATTCCAGTGCGCCTGCCGCGTGGCGTGGAGCGTGCGCCGAGTTTCTTTTCGGCCTTTCAACAGTTGTGGTCGCCGTTGTATCGCCAGCGCACGATGATGATCTGGAGCGTCTGGTTCTTTGCCCTGCTCGGCTTCTACGGCCTGACCTCCTGGCTCAGTGCCTTGCTGCAGCAGTCGGGTTTCGCGGTGACGCAGTCAGTGTATTACACGGTGTTGATTTCCCTGGGCGGGATTCCGGGCTTCCTGATGGCGGCGTGGCTGGTGGAGCGCTGGGGGCGCAAGCCGGTGTGCATCGTGACGTTGCTCGGTGGCGGGGTGATGGCGTTTTTCTACGGTCAGAGCGCGGTGTTCGGCGGCAATGTCGGGTTGCTGGTGGGCTCCGGGCTGCTGATGCAGTTTTTCCTGTTCGGCATGTGGGCGGTGTTGTACACCTACACGCCGGAGTTGTACCCGACCTCGGCGCGGGCCACGGGTTCCGGTTTTGCTTCGGCGGTGGGGCGGATCGGCTCGTTGCTCGGGCCGCTGGTGACCGGGTTGGTGTTCCCGGTGATGGGGCAGGGAGGGGTATTTGCCTTGGGGGCGCTGTGCTTCGCGATTGCGGCGGCGCTGGTCTGGCGCTTCGGCATGGAGACCCGGGGCAAGGCGCTGGAGGAGTTGAGCGAGCTGGCGCGGATATAAGACCGAACAGGGGCCTTGTAGGAGCCGAGCTTGCTCGCGATGAACTTGAGTGCGCCGCGTTATTCCAGCAGACACGCATTATCGTTGACGTCCATCGCGAGCAAGCTCGCTCCTACATGGGAGATCAGGGTTTGACCAACCGCGCATCCAGGCTGTTCTGCGCCAGGCGTTGGGCCTGTTCCTTGGTCATGCCCAGGTGGGTGTGCAGGGCGTGGAAGTTCTCGGTCACATAACCGCCGAAGTAGGCTGGGTCATCGGAGTTCACCGTGACTTTCACACCACGCTCGAGCATCTCGAGGATGTTGTGCTGCGACATGTGGTCGAACACGCAGAGTTTGGTATTCGACAACGGGCAGACGGTCAGCGGGATCTGCTCGTCGATGATCCGCTGCATCAGCCGCTCGTCCTCGATGGCGCGCACGCCGTGGTCGATGCGCTGGATCTTCAGCAGGTCGAGGGCTTCCCAGATGTACTCCGGCGGACCCTCCTCGCCGGCGTGGGCGACGGTCAGGAAACCTTCGTCGCGAGCGCGATCGAAGACCCGCTGGAACTTGCTCGGCGGGTGGCCCATTTCCGAACTGTCGAGTCCGACCGCGATAAAGGCATCGCGGAACGGCAGCGCCTGGTCCAGGGTCTTTTGCGCCTGCTCTTCACTGAGGTGACGCAGGAAACTGAGGATCAGGCCGCTGCTGATGCCCAGTTGTTGTTCGCCGTCCTTGAGGGCCGCGGCGATGCCATTGAGCACCACTTCGAAGGGGATGCCCCGGTCGGTGTGGGTCTGGGGATCGAAGAACGGTTCGGTGTGGATCACGTTCTGCGCCTTGCAGCGCAACAGGTAGGCCCAGGTCAGGTCGTAGAAGTCCTGGGAGGTGCGCAGCACGTCGGCGCCCTGGTAATAGAGGTCGAGGAACTCCTGCAGGTTGTTGAAGGCATAGGCCTTGCGCAGGGTGTCCACGTCGCTCCAAGGCAGGGCGATCTTGTTGCGTTCGGCCAGGGCGAACAGCAGCTCCGGCTCCAGCGAGCCTTCCAGGTGCAGGTGCAGTTCTGCCTTGGGCAGGGCATTGAGCCAGTCGTACATGGTCTTTTTTCTCATCAGGTGCAGATGGCGGACATTCTACAGATGTCGTCGGGACACAGGCCAAATCCAGACCGAATTCGTACCCTCATCCAATGTAGGAGCAGCCGGTCGACGCTCGATTGCTCGCGATGGTGGCCCAGGCACCACGGGGTGTCAGGTTCCCCGCGTCATCGTTGACGTCCATCGCGAGCAAGCTCGCTCCTACCCCTTACCAGGGAATCGTCTCACCCCTATAGTTGATGAAGTGATGCCCGCCCCGGCCGGCATAGGCATTGACCTGGTCGATCAGGCCGCGGACGCTGGTTGTCACGTCGATGTCCGCGCCGTCGCCGCCCATGTCGGTTTTCACCCAGCCCGGGTGCATCGACAGTAGCGTGAAGGTCGGCGCCTCGATCTCGCTCAGGAAGGTGTTGGTCATGGAGTTCAGCGCGGCCTTGCTCGCCTTGTAGAAGGCAAGGTCCGGTGCGTCGGGCATGGTCACGCTGCCCAGGACCGAACTCATGAAGGCGATGACCCCGCTGCCCCGGCGGATCTGGCCGACGAAGCGCTGGGCCAGGGCCACCGGGGCGATGGCATTGGTCATGAACAGCTGTCCGATCTCCGTCAGCGAGGCGTGGCTCGGCCTCTGGTCTTCAGGTCCCTTGACGCCGGCATTGACGAACAGCAAGTCGAAGACCTGGCCTTCAAGGCGTTGCGCCAGGGCGGTGACCGCCGTGTGATCGTCCATGTCCAGGGCTTCGATCCGTACCGCGCCGAGCGCCTTCAGGGCATCGGCCTTGTGCACGTTGCGCACGGTGGCGGTCACGTCCCAGCCATCGCCCAGCAGCTGTTTGGCCAGCCCGAGCCCAAGGCCTCGGGAAGCACCGATGATCAATGCGTTTTTATTGCTCATGAGCAAACTCCTTGTCAGATGAAAGTCCGGTTCTCAGAGGACAACTTTGTTGCAGGCGATGCTGCAATTCCAGGCGCAATTCGCCCAGTTCGGCGATGCGCGATTCGATCAGTGCGAGCTTGTCTTGCAGCAGTTGCGTCACCGCGTTGTCCGCATCCGGCGCGTTCCACAGCCCGGCGACGCTGCTGCCGATTTCACCCAGGCTGAAGCCCAGGCGCTGGGCGGTCTTGATGTACTGCACCAGTTGCACCATCTCGGGAGGATAGTCCCGATAACCGTTGGCGCTACGTCGGGCAACGATCAAGCCGCGCTGCTCGTAGAAACGCAGGGTGTCGCAGCTGACGGCACAGGTCCGTGCCAGCTCACCGATACGCATGCCAGTCACTCTCCGGAAAGGGCTTGACCCTGGAGCATACTCCAGGCTTTAGCCTCTGTGCTCCTTGAATGTTTTTGGAGATACGCCATGTGGAGCACAGAACAGTACCGCCGGCTGGTTCGGGCCAGCGCCTGGTATGACTTGATCGTCACGGCGGGTTTTGTCACGCCCTGGAGTTTCCTCGCCTTGCACGCTGCCCTGCTGGCACTGGCCGCAGCACTGAACCTGCCCGGAGACTTTCCGCCGTTCGCACCCGCACACCTGTTGATGGCGAACCTGCTGGGCTCGATCGTCTGCGTCTGGGCGGTACTGCGCATCCGTGACCCGCAACGGACATTCGGCCGTTATGACGCCGCGGGCCGAATACTGTTCGCGACCTGGCAGGCTTACGCCCTGAGCCAGGGTGCGAGCATGATCATCGCCGTGTTCCTGTTCTTCGAACTGGTCTGGGGCATTGCGCAGTTATTACCGGTGCGTCCCGTGTCTTCGATCCGTGTACAAACCCTGTAGGAGCCGGCTTGCTGGCGATAGCACTATAAGCCTCACCACCGAATGGCTTGGCACACCCGCCAACCCAAGGCCCCGATCCATTAATCGGCTGATCAAAAAACGATCAAATCTCCGCAAGCTTGGCCGGATCGGCTGCCCGGCCACCCTTGCACGGCTTATCCACAGGTTGCTCCACAGTATCTGTGCGCAAGCTAAAGGCTTGGGTATAAGGGCCATCAGGCTATTTTCCAAACGCGATAGCCCTCGGTAACTCGCTGTTTACTGGACGATTTTGTGCGATTGGAAGGCCATTGGGCAAAAACTGATCAGCGGCCGCAAAGCCACGCAGCAGAAGGGTTACAGGCGGATGTGCTCAGGTTATCCACAGTCGGGTGCACAGCGGCTGTGGGCAACCGGGGCGGCTGAGTGAGTTGAGGTCGGTTACGCCTGGCGCTGCAAGAGAATGCGTCCGCGACTGAGATCGGCCAGTTGCCGTTGCAGCGTATCGATCTGCGCTTCGCCCACGGCCAGCTGCAGTTCCACGCCATTGGCGGTGAACTGTTCCTCGACGATCAGGCCGCCCAGTTCGGCCACGCGTAGTTTTACCAGCGCCAGTTCGCTGAAGCCGCAGGCACAGCTCAGCGCCACCCGACTGATCAGCGGCAGCCGCTCGGCATTTTGCAGGCACTTGTTGGCGCCGCCGCCATAGGCGCGGGCCAAGCCGCCGGTGCCCAGTTGGATGCCGCCGTACCAGCGGATGACCAGCACCGCGACCTGGTCACAGTCCTGGGCCTCGATGGCGGCCAGGATCGGCCGGCCCGCGGTACCGCCCGGTTCGCCGTCGTCGCTGCTGCGGTACTGGTCGGCGAGTTTCCAGGCCCAGCAGTTGTGGGTGGCATCCAGATCGCTGTGTTGCTCGATGAAGGCCTGTGCTTCAGCAACGCTGGTGATGGGCGCGGCGAGGGTGATAAAGCGGCTTTTGCGAATTTCCTCTCGGTATTCGCAAACGCCGGCAAGGGTAAAAGGCATACGGGATTCGGCTTCGGTTCAAGAAAGTCAGAGAGGCGGCGTCAGGCCGCAGCCCTTGAGGATGATACGGATCAGGTTGTTGCTGGCGTCTTCCATGTCCTGCTTGGTCAGCCGCGGGCGGCCGGTGACCCGGCAGATCTGGGTAGCGAAGTCGGCGTAATGCTGGGTGCTGCCCCAGAGCAGGAAGATCAGGTGCACCGGATCGACCGGGTCCATCTTGCCCGCATCGATCCAGGCCTGGAACACGTTGGCCCGGCCCTGGAACCAGGTGCGGTAGTCCTGGTTGAAGTGCTCGGTCAGGCATTCGCCGCCGCTGATGATTTCCATGGCGAAGATCCGCGAGGCCTGTGGCTGGCGACGGGAGAACTCCATCTTGGCGCGAATGTAGCGGGTCAGCGCCTGGGCCGGGTCGTCAGCGGCGCTGAGGTGGTTGAAGGTGCTGTCCCACTGTTCGAGGATATTGCTCAGTACCGCGATATACAGGCCCAACTTGTGGGTGAAGTAATAATGCAGGTTGGCCTTGGGCAGCCCGGCGTTCAGGGCGATGGTGTTCATGCTGGTGCCTTTGAAACCATGGCGGGCGAATTCGTCTTCGGCGGCCTTGATGATCGCTTCCTGGTTTTTCTGGCGAATTCGGCTGGCGGGCTTTCCGGAATGGGCAAGGGCTTCAACGGTCATAGGCAGTTCCGAGCGGGTCTGTGGGTGTAACCCGTGCACAGATAGCGTACCCACGGGGTTCAGACAAGTCCTGTCATCATATAAAGCTTTGATACGAGGCGATTCTGTCGTATTCGGGGCAACTATTTACGTCAGAGAGGAATACCCCTCTGTAGGCGCCGACTTGCTGGCGATGGCGATTTATCAGCCGACGACGATGTCGCTCATGAAGTCGCATCGCCAGCAAGCTGGCTCCTACAGGGGGGCAAGTTTGTGAGTGCTTCAGCGGGTTGCCGCCAGGCTTTCGAGGAAGCTTTCAAGCACCAGGTGCGGACGCCGACCCTTGCGCGTCACCGAGGCCAGGCTCAGGTCGTAGAACCGGCTGCCGGCCTTGAGCGCGCGCAGCCGGCCTTGCTGGACCCAGAGGCTGGCGTAGTGGTCGGGCAGGTAGCCGATATAGCGTCCGGTCAGGATCAGGAACGCCATGCCTTCGCGGTCCGAGGCACTGGCGGTGCAATTGAGCGCCTGATAATGCGCCTGGATCTCGGCCGGCAGGCGGAAGGTCGGGGCGATGGCATCCTGGGCGTTGAGACGCTCATCGTCCAACTGCTTGTCGTCCACATAGAACAGCGGATGCCCCACCGCGCAGTAGAGCAGTGAACGCTCGCTGTACAGCGGCTGATACTCCAGCCCCGACAAGGCGCTGGCCTGGGGTACCACGCCGACATGCAAGCGGCCGTCGAGCACGCCTTGTTCCACTTCGTTGGGCGCGATCATGCGGATCTGGATCTGCACATCCGGCCCGCGCTCCTTCAACTGGGCCAGCGCATGGGTGATGCGCATATGGGGCAGGGTGACCAGGTTGTCGGTCAGGCCGATGGTCAACTCGCCGCGCAGGTGCTGGTGCAGGCCGTTGACCTCGGTGCGAAAACTTTCCAGTGCGCCCAGCAGTTGCAGCGCCGAGTGATACACCTCGCGACCTTCCTCGGTCAGCGAGAACCCGGCCCGTCCGCGCTGGCACAGACGCAGCCCGAGACGCTGCTCCAGATCGCTCATCTGCTGGCTGATGGCCGAACGGCCGATACCGAGCACGGTTTCCGCGGCGGAAAAGCCACCGCATTCCACTACGCTACGAAAGATGCGTAGCAAACGGATATCAAAGTCGCTGACTTGGGCCAGGGGATCGGGACGGCGGCTGCTCATGGCTGGGTCATATAGTTTAGTAGTTTGCTGACTGAACATTAGAAAAGTTGCATTTCACCGACTTTATCGCCATGGCAACTTAGCTGCAAGAACGCTTTTCAACCCCTGCGCTGCTTATTGCCCTGCGAGGTTTCGCTCATGAACATGTCTGAAAACGCCCCGTCTTCCCTTGCCAGCCAGCTCAAGCTGGATGCCCACTGGATGCCCTACACCGCCAACCGCAACTTCCAGCGCGACCCGCGCCTGATCGTCGGCGCCGAAGGCAGCTGGCTGATCGACGACAAGGGCCGCAAGGTCTACGACTCGCTGTCCGGCCTGTGGACCTGCGGTGCCGGGCACACCCGCAAGGAAATCCAGGAAGCGGTCGCCAAGCAACTGGGCACCCTCGACTACTCGCCGGGCTTTCAATACGGTCACCCGCTGTCGTTCCAACTGGCGGAGAAAATCACCGCGCTGACACCGGGTAATCTGAACCATGTGTTCTTCACCGACTCCGGCTCCGAGTGTGCCGATACCGCGGTGAAGATGGTGCGGGCCTACTGGCGCCTGAAAGGTCAGTCCACCAAGACCAAGATGATCGGTCGCGCTCGTGGTTATCACGGGGTGAATATCGCCGGGACC
>JACXTT010002120.1_pt1 | contig 31811 bp, 30 predicted proteins | sample 9270951 | NCBI WGS metagenome assembly JACXTT01 (sample SAMN15532306, study PRJNA645909) | rock metagenome | isolation source: weathered quartz diorite | place: Puerto Rico | collected 2017-06-21
CGATGGCCGGGTGGCCGCGGAGAACCTGACGCTGCGGGCGCGCGGCCTGGCCGACGTGGGCGCGCGCAAGTTGGGGCCACAGGGGCTGGACCTGACCGCCGAGACCGCCTCGCTGTCGAAGATCATCGAGGGGCCGGAGCTGGGGCGCACGCGGATCGCGGGGCGTCTGACCCAGGCGGGCGCGCAGTGGCGGTTCGCCGGGACGGGATCGGTGCAGGCGGCGAGCTTCGGCGGCTACGGCCTGGCGCAGGCGTCCGGGCCGGTGGAGATCGCCGAGAAGGCCGGGCAGTGGGACGTGAAGACCAGCCTGGCCGGCGCCGGCGGGCGGGGCGCGGGGTTCGCGGCCGCCGCGCTGGGCGGGGCGCCCAAGGCCAGTTTCGACGGCTCGCGGCTGGCGGACGGGCGCCTGCTGATGCGCGAACTGAAGGTCAGCGGCGCGGGGCTGAACCTGGAGGCGACCGGGTCGCGCGGCCTGCTGGGCGGGCTGACGTTCAAAGGCAAGGCGGCGGTCTCCAACCTGGCTGCCGCGCGGCCTGGGGCGGCGGGCTCCGTGGCGGCCAACTGGTCGGCGGCGCAGACCAAGGCCGGCCAGCCCTGGACATTCTCGCTGGACGCGCGGGGCGACAAGCTGGCGACCGGCTATCCCGAACTCGACCGGCTGCTGGGCGGCAAGCCGCAGCTCAAGGCCGACGCCAACCTGAAGGACCGCCGCCTGGCCATCGGCTCGGCGCAGCTCACCGGCGCGGCGATGCGGGCCGCCAGCGCCGGGATCCTGACCCCCGACGGCGGGCTGACCTTCAAGGTCGACTGGAGCGCCGAGGGGCCGTTCCGCGCCGGGCCGGTGGAGATCTCCGGCAAGGCCAAGGGCTCGGGCGCGATCACCGGCACGCTGTCCCAGCCGCGCGCGGACCTGACCGCCGATCTGGCCGAGATCGACGTGCCGCGGCTGCCGCTCAAGGACGCCCACCTCACCCTGAGCTTCCTCGAGAAGCCGGACGGTTCCAGCGGCATGGTCGCCCTGACCGCCGCCAGCGCCTTCGGGCCGGCCCGGGCGCGCGCCGACTTCCGGTTCCCCGCGGGCGGCGTGGAGCTGACCGGCCTGTCCGTCGATGCGGGCGGGGTGAAGGCGGCGGGGTCGCTGGCGCTGCGCAGCAACGCGCCCTCGGCGGCCAACCTGGAGGTGGCGGTGACGCGGGGCGCCTTCCTGGACGCGGGCCGGGTCAGCGGCACGGTGAAGATCGCCGACGCGGCGGGCGGGCCGCAGACCGGGCTGAACCTGGCCGCGGAGAATGTGCGGCTGCCGGGATCGAGCGTGACGGTCCGCACCGCGCGGCTGACCGCCGACGGGCCGCTGGCGCGGTTGCCCTACACGATCCGCGGCGACGGGGTCTCGGAGAGCGCCATCGGCGGCGGCAAGTGGAGCCTGGACGGGCGCGGCGTGCTGGCCGACGCCAAGCCGGGCTACGCGGCCAGCTTCGAGGGCCTCGGCAAGCTGGGCGGGCGCGACCTGCATACGACGGAGGCCGCGCAGGTGCGGTTCGGCGGCCCGGAGCAGAGCGCGCGGCTGCGGCTGGCGGCGTCGGACGGCGGGCGGATAGACCTGGACGGCCGCCTCTCCGACGCTGGGACCGATATCCGGACCCAGGTGACCGGGCTTGGCCTGGGCCTGGTGGACGAGGATTTGGCGGGGCACACCGACGCCACCCTGGTGCTGCAGGGGCGCGGAAGCCGGCTGGACGGGACGCTGGAAGCCAAGCTGGCCGGCGCCCGGGCGCGGGGCTCGGCGGCGGCCTCGGGGATCGACGGGCGGCTGTCCGGCAAGCTCAGCGGCGACAGCCTGGCCCTGACGCTCGCGGCCACCAACGCCCAGGGGCTGAACGCCAACGGGACGATCGTGCTGCCGGCCGAGGCCTCGGCGGCGCCGTTCCGCGTGGCGATTGCGCGTGAGCGGCCGATGCACGGCCAGTTCCTGGCGGAGGGCGAGGTCCGGCCGCTGTTCGACCTGCTGATCGGCGGCGAGCGGAGCCTGTCGGGCAAGGTCCACACGGAGGGGACGATCGGCGGCTCGCTGGCCCATCCCGGCGCGACGGGCGCGATTTCCGTGGAGGGCGGGCGGTTCGACGATGGCCTGACCGGGCTCTCCCTGCGCGAGGTGGCGCTTAAGGGCGACTTCACCCAGGACGGGGTCAACATCACCCAGTCGAACGGCGTCGACGGGCGCGGCGGCTCGGTGAGCGGCTCGGGGCGGATCAGCCTGGTCCGCGAGGGCGCGTCGAGCTTCCGCCTGGCGCTGAAGGGCTTCCGGCTGATCGACAATGACATCGCCACCGCCTCGGCCAGCGGCCAGGCGACCATCGACCGGGCCGCCGACGGCAAGGTGCGGCTGACCGGCGCGCTGAGCATCGATCGCGCCGACGTGGCCGCGCGCCTGCCGACGCCGTCCGGCGTGGTGGCCATGGAGGTGGTGGAGAAAAACCGGCCGCCGGACCTGGCGGTCTCCCTGCCGCCGGCCCCCACCATGGGTGATGGCTGGGCGCTGGACGTGGCGCTGAAGGCCCCGCGCGGGGTCTATCTGAAGGGCCACGGCCTGGACACCGAGCTGGCGCTGGACGCTCACGTGCGGGGCACCACGGCGCACCCGGAGCTCAGCGGCACGGCGCATGTGGTGCGCGGCGACTACGACTTCGCCGGCAAGCGCTTCGAGTTCGATCCGCAGAGCGTGGTCTATCTCTCCACCGACGCGTCGGCGATCCGGCTGGACCTCACGGCGACGCGGGACGACCCGACGCTGACCGCCGAGGTGCATATCCGTGGCACGGCGCAGCGGCCGGAGATCACGCTCACCTCGACGCCCAGCCTGCCCAACGATGAGGTGCTGAGCCAGGTGCTGTTCGGGCGCACGGCCTCGCAGCTGTCACCCCTGGAGGCGGCCCAGCTGGCCTCGGCGATCTCGGGCTTGGCCGGCGGCGGCGGCCTCGACGTGGTGGGCAACCTGCGGACCTTCGCCCGGCTCGACCGGCTGGCGCTGGGCGGCGGCGACGCCTCCGGCGTCACAGTTTCCGGCGGTAAGTATCTGACAGAAAACGTCTATCTGGAATTGACCGGCGGTGGCCGCGAAGGGCCGTCGGCGCAGGTGGAGTGGCGCGTGAAACGGACCCTGTCGATCATATCGCGCCTGGGCGGCCTGGACGCCGGGCGCCTCGCCGTGCGCTGGCGGAAGGACTACTAGGCCTTGGCCCTGGCGTAGGCCTGGGTGCCGCGGGTGATCACCTTGTCCGACGGCAGGACCGCCTCGATCCTGATGTCATCAGCCATCGCCAGCCGCGCATAGATCGGGGCGAATTCCTGCAGGGTGGCGTCGAGCAGGGCCTGCAGCGAGGGCACGACGAAATAGACCTGCTGGAAGTCGTCGATCCGGTAGGGCGTGCGCATCACCCGCTCCAGATCGAAGCCCAACCGGTTGGGCGAGGGATCGTCGAGCGCGAACAGCGACTCGGCGCGGCTGGAGACGATGCCGGCGCCGTAGATCCGCACACCCGCCGGCGTCTGCAGCAGGCCGAACTCCACCGTGTACCAGTAGAGCCGGGCCAGGTTGTGCAGCTGACCCAGCTGCAGGGCGCGCTGCCCGCCCCGGCCATAGGCGGCCATGTAGTCGGCGAACACCGGGTCGGTGAGCATGGGGACGTGGCCGAACACGTCGTGGAAGATGTCCGGCTCCTGCAGGTAGTCGAGCTCGTCCGGCTTGCGGATGAACTGGCCGGCGGGGAAGCGGCGGTTGGCCAGGTGGTCGAAGAACACCTCGTCGGGAACCAGGCCCGGCACCGCCACCACGCTCCAGCCGGTCAGCCGGTTCAGCTCGAGGTTGATGCGGGCGAAGTCCGGGATGCCGGCGCGGTGCAGGTCCAGCGCCTCCAGGCCCTTCATGAAGGGGTCGCAGGCGCGGTTCGGCAGCATGGCCGCCTGGCGCTCGTAGAGCGTGATCCAGACGTCGTGCTCGGCCTGGGAATAGCGCTCCCAGCCCTGGTCAATGGTCCAATCCGGCCGCGCCCCCGGGGGCGGGCCCTGCGTAAAGCCGTCCGCGCTCATGGGCGCAGAATGGCGTCTTCGTGGTGGAAGTTCCGTTCTGAGTTGGCCGGGACGGAGGGGTCGGCCGGCAAAATCGTTCGCTTAGTGGCTGATCCGGGGCCGGAGCGTGTACTGGCCCTCGCGGAACGACTCGAACAGCATCTGGGCTTGCGGGTGGCCCACCGGCTGGCCGGTGTCGTCGGGCACCAGGTTCTGCTCGGAGACGTAGGCCACGTACGAGCTCTCATCGTTCTCCGCCAGCAGGTGGTAGAACGGCTGGTTCTTGTGCGGCCGGATGTTCTCCGGGATCGACAGCCAGTATTCCTCGGTGTTCGAGAACGTGGGGTCCACGTCGAAGATCACGCCGCGGAAGGGATAGACGCGGTGACGAACAACCTGGCCGATCGCAAATTTGGCGAGCTGCGTGTTCATGGTTCGAATCTACCTCCCTTCTCCTGACCGGAAGGTGAACGTAGCGCTCATGATCTTTCGATCAAGGCCAAGCCTTCGCAGAGGCGAGCAGGCTTGCTAGACTCAACCGCGAAGTGAGGCGCTGCCTGAATCGGCGCCTGCGAGGGACGGAAACCGCCCATGACCGAGGCGCCGAGCGCGCCCGCCGCCGCTATTCGCGGCCGGGACCAGCCGACGAGCGAGGCGGCCTGCTACGGCGCCCTCGACCTCGGAACCAACAATTGCCGCCTGCTGATCGCCACCCCCGCGGGGAACGGCGGATTCCGCGTTATCGAGGCGTTTTCGCGCATTGTTCGCCTCGGCGAGGGGCTTACGGCGTCGGGGCGGCTGTCCGAGGCGGCCATGGACCGAGCGCTGGCGGCGCTGAAGGTCAGCGCCGAGAAACTGCGTCGCCGCAGGGTCGCCAAGCTGCGCGCCATCGCCACCCAGGCCTGCCGGATGGCCGAGAACGGGCCGGAGTTCATCGAACGCGTGTTCGCCGAGACCGGGCTGCGCTTGCAGATCATCGCCCCGCAGGAGGAGGCGCGGCTTTCGGTCGCGGGGTGCCTGAACCTGATCGACCGCACGGCCGACGCGGCCCTGGTGGTCGACGTAGGGGGCGGCTCCACTGAACTGAGCTGGGTGGACCTGAAGGGTGCGCCGCCCAGCGGCATGCCGCCGCTACGGGCCTGGCTGTCGGTGCCGATCGGGGTCGTGACCCTGGCCGAGCGGTTCCCGGAAGGCGAGACGGCGACGGAGCCCTGGTTCCGCGAGATGGTCGAGACCGTGAAGGCCGAAATCGGCGCCTTCCGCCGGGCCGATGGCCTGCGCGAGGTGTTCGACGCCGACCGCGCCCACCTGATCGGCACCTCCGGCGCGATCACCAGCCTGGCGGGCCTGCACCTCGAACTGCCGCGCTACGACCGCAACCGGGTGGACGGCATCTGGATGACCCGGGACGACTGTGACGCCGCGGCCGGGCGGCTGCTGTCGCTGAACGCCCGCGAGCGCGCCGACCAGCCGTGCATCGGTCCAGACCGGGCGGACCTGGTGCTGGCCGGGGCGGCGATCCTGCAGGCGGTGCAGGAGCTCTGGCCGTGCAGCCGCGTGCGGGTGGCTGACCGGGGCCTGCGTGAAGGCATACTGCTGTCGCTGATGGCTGACCGCGGCGGTCGGCGCCGACGCCGCCGGCGCGGCCGGCGCTCGGGAGACGCGCGATGAGCGACGAGCCTCCCCGCAAGCGCATGGTCAAGCCGCCCACCGGCGGCACCGAGGCCGGGCGCACCACGCCCGAGCGGCTGAAGACCGCCTGGAAGCGCACACCCTCGCAACAGGCCTGGCTGACGCGCCAGATCAACGACCCGTTCGCCGCCAAGGCCCGCGCCCACGGCTATCGCAGCCGCGCCGCGTTCAAGCTCACCGAGCTCGACGACAAGCTGCGCCTGCTGAAGCCCCGGGCGAGGGTGGTCGACCTGGGCGCAGCGCCCGGCGGCTGGACGCAGGTGGCCCTGGAGCGCGGCGTGACGCACATCGTCGGCGTCGACCTGCTGCCGGTCGATCCGCTGCCGCCGGCCACTATCCTGCAGATGGATTTCACCGACCCGGCCTGTGGGCCGGAGCTGATCCGCCTGCTGGGCGGGCCGCCGGACCTGGTGATGTCGGATATCGCGCCCAACACGGTGGGCCACCGTCAGACCGACCACCTGCGCATCGTCGGCCTGATAGAGGCCGCCGCCGACTTCGCCATCGAGGTGCTGCGGCCCGGCGGGTCGTTCATCGCCAAGGCCTTCCAGGGCGGCGAGACCGCCGAGGTGATCGCCAAGCTCAAGCACCACTTCGACAGCGTGAAGACCGTAAAGCCCAAGGCCAGCCGGTCGGACAGCTCGGAGCTCTATCTGGTGGCGACAGGGCTGAAACGTGCTTGATCACTCGGACCTCGTCGCAGCGAGCGTGCGGTATGGCTCTGCGGGCGACGAAAACGCCTTCTTTCACTGGTTGGGGCGCATTGGCTGCGTCGGCAAGCCATGGGGCCGTGGTCGTGATCTTCATATCCCGATCGTGAGCGAGCCGACGGACGACGAGCTGCGTGAGATAATCGCCCTCTTTTACCGATACCGGATCGACCTGAGACAGCTCGCGACCTTCGAGACCCCAGCAAATCAGAATTGGTTCAAGACGCCCGAGGCCTATTGGCGCGAAGGGGTGTTTGGGGCGGCGAAATGACCCCGCGGTGGTTGCTGTGGGCCGAGGCCACCAACCTCACCGCCGTACCGGCCATCGGGCTGGTCGTCGTGATCCTCACCGTGCTTGGAACGCTCTTCTGGGCGCCGATCGGGCCTCCGACAACGACGATGGGGCGTGTCGTGGGGAGCGGCTTCTACTACACAAAGTCAGGTCGCCGTGAATGGACTGAGGTCGAGGTCCAGGGGCGCACGGTAAGGGCGGCTGGATTTTCGCCGCTCTGTGCGCGCGGGGACATGCTTCCCGTGCAACGGCAACGGCATCCTCTCTGGTCTACGTTCACCGCGGACCCCAGACCGTGCAACGTCGCCCGGCGAACCGTGGTGATGGCCCGCTAGCCGAGCGGCGGCTCCGGCGTCCGTGCGCCCTGTTCGACCAGCCATTTGCGGAAGGTCGCGAGCGCCCGGCTCTCGCCGCCCGGGGCGGCGATCAGGGCGAAGGCGCTTTCGGCGCGGCGGAAGCCGAAGGGGGCGACCAGGCGGCCCTGGGCGACCTCGTCCGCCACCATCGGCCAGGACATGACGGCGACGCCCAGGCCGGCCAGGGCGGCGTCCAGGGCGAAGTGGATGTGGGCGAAGGGCTGCTCGACGGCTGGTGGCAGTTCGATCCCGGCGATGGCCGCCCAGATCGCCCAGCCTTGCGGGTGGGACTGGGCGGCGAGGCGCGGCGCGGTGAGGGGATCGGCGGCGAAGCGTTCGGCCAGCGCCGGGGTCATCACCGGGCCGGTGTAGTTGGGGGCGAAGGCGGTCACCAGCGGGTCGGCGAGCCGCGCGCCGGGCGTGATCCGCACCACGGCCTGGGCGCCGCGATGCGAGGTGGCATGTGGGGCCAGCTCTTCCAGATGCAGCCGGATCTCCGGATGTCGCGCGGCGAAGTCGCCGAGGCGTGGGATCAGCCATTTCACCGACAGGCTGGCGTTGACCGCCAGGTGCAGGTCCTCGCCCTCGCTGCGCAGATTGCGCACGGCGCCGGCGATCTCGTCGAAGGCGCGGGTCAGCGCGGGCAACAGTTCCTGGCCGGCTGGGGTGAGCGTCAGGCGGTGCTTGGGCCCGGCGAACAGGCGCACGCCCAGCGCAGCCTCCAGCGCCTTCACCTGCCGGCTGACCGCGCTGTGGGTCACGTGCAGTTCCTCGGCGGCCAGGGTCGCGCGGCCGGTCCGCGCCATGGCCTCGAAGGCGCGGAGCGCGTTCAGCGACGGCAGGGGCGATGATGTGAGATTTTCGAACATCTAGAGCTGGATATGTCGCTTTCCGCGCAATGGCAACGGCTCTACGCATCGCCATGGAAACCGAACAGCCCCAAGCCCCGCTCAACCCCGTCGACTACGACCAGGTGCAGCACGACGGCTACGCCAAGGGCCGCGCCCTGCGGCCGGGCGAAATCCAGACCTACATGGACGTCTTCGCCGGCCACCTGCCGAGCCGCCGCCCGCTCACCGTGATCGACCTGGGCTCCGGCACCGGGCGCTTCACGCCCGCCCTGGCGGAGACCTTCGGCGGTCCGGTCTATGGCGTCGAGCCGGCGGCGGCCATGCGCCAGGCGGCCGAGGCCGGCGCGGCGCATCCGCGGGTGACCTACCTCGCCGGCGAGGCGGCCAAGATCCCTCTGCCGGACGCCAGCGCCGATGCGGTGCTGATGTTCCTGTCGTTCCACCACGTCCCCGACCAGGCGGCGGGAACCCGCGAGATCGCCCGCGTCGTGAAGCCCGGCGGACGGGTGATCCTGCGCAGCACCTTCAAGGAGCGCATTCCCAACCACTGGTGGCGCGGCTTCTTCCCACGCAGCCACGCGATCGAGGAGGCCATGTTCCCCACGGCGGCCGAGGCCCGCGCCCTGTTCGAAGCGGCCGGTTTCGTCACCGTCGACACCGTCTTCCGGGAGGTCCCGTTCGAGCGCGACATCGGCGAGGCGGTGGAGAAGCTGCGTTTGCGTGCGGTCTCCACCTTCGAGCACATGACGGACGCGGAGCTCGACGAAGGCTTCGCGGCGATCGACGCGGCCTTTGCGGCCGGGACGATCGAGGAGAAGCCCACCTACGGCGACTTCATCGTCTTCGAACGACCCGCCGCAGCGCGGGAGAAGCCTTAGCGCCATGTGGCTATGGCGGGCGATCCGAACACCGAAAGCCCCGCCGCCACCGCACCAGTTTTTCGCCATCTATTCGGGGGCGATCAGCCCCGCGCAGTTCAAAAGCTTCACGAGGCGATCATGACGCTCCACCAGCCCTTGCCCCTGGCGGCCTCCGACGCGTATAGCCAGCCCGCAAAACGAGGTGTCTCCATGGAGATTCGCGAAGGGCTCACCTTCGACGATGTTTTGCTCGAACCCGGCCCGTCCGATGTCATGCCCACGCAGGTGGATGTGGCGACCCGGTTCACGCGAGAGATCAATCTGAACATACCGCTGGTGTCCGCCGCCATGGACACCGTCACCGAGAGCCGGCTGGCCATCGCCATGGCCCAGCACGGCGGCATGGGCATCCTGCACCGCAACTTCACGGTGGAGGAGCAGGCCGACCAGGTTCGTGAGGTGAAGCGCTACGAGAGCGGGATGGTGATCAACCCGCTGACCATCAATCCGGACACCAAGCTTTCCGAGATCCGCGAGATCAAGGCGCGGCGGAAGATCTCCGGCTTCCCGGTGGTGGACAAGGGCGGCAAGCTGGTGGGGATCCTCACCAATCGCGACATGCGCTTCGAGGGCTCGCCCGACACGCCGGCCAAGGCGCTGATGACGCATGAGAACCTGATCACGGTGAAGGAAGGCGTCAGCCAGGCCGAGGCGCGAGACCTGCTGCGCCGGCACAAGATCGAGCGGCTGATCGTGGTCGACGACGACTACCGGGCCGTCGGCCTGATCACCGTCAAGGACATGGAGAAGTCCGAGGCCCACCCGAACGCGGCCAAGGACGCGCAGGGCCGGCTCTTGGTCGGCGCGGCCTCCACCATCGGCGACGCGGGCTATGAGCGCTCCATGGCGCTGGTGGACGCGGGCGTCGACGTGGTGGTGATCGACACCGCCCACGGCCACAACATCGACGTCGCCAAGGCGGTGGGTCGGATCAAGCGCGAGACCAATCGCGTGCAGATCGTCGCCGGCAATGTGGCGACCTATGACGGCGCCAAGGCCCTGATCGAGGCGGGCGCCGACGCGGTGAAGGTGGGTATCGGCCCGGGCTCGATCTGCACGACGCGGATCGTGGCTGGCGTGGGCGTGCCGCAACTCACCGCCATCGCCGACGCCGTGCGCGCCGCGACCGGCACCGATGTGCCGGTGATCGCCGACGGCGGGATCAAGTACTCCGGCGACCTGGCGAAGGCGCTGGCCATGGGCGCGAGCGTGGCGATGATGGGTTCGGTGTTCGCGGGCGTCGACGAGGCGCCGGGCGAGGTGTTCCTCTACCAGGGCCGCTCCTACAAGGCCTATCGGGGCATGGGCTCGCTCGGGGCCATGTCGCGCGGCTCGGCCGACCGCTACTTCCAGAAGGAGGTCACCGACGCGCTGAAGCTGGTGCCCGAGGGCGTCGAGGGCCAGGTGCCCTACAAGGGCCCGATCGCCCCGATCCTGCACCAGATGATCGGCGGCCTGCGGGCGGCCATGGGCTATGTGGGCGGCGACAGCCTCGAGGAGTTCCGCAAGCGCGCGAGGTTCATCCGCATCACCGGCGCCGGACTGCGCGAGAGCCACGTCCACGACGTGACCATCACCCGCGAGGCGCCCAACTATCCGAGCCCCGTCTAGGGGCCGGGCAGCCTGGGCGATCCTGCTCGGGCGCGAATAGGGGGAGGCCGATATGGGTGCTCAGGTTCCTGTGGAGTTGAAGCTGCTGGTGGTCGCCGTGATCATCGGCTTTGTGCAGATCGTCTGGGCCGCCGTGGCGGGTTCGGGCGGCGAGCGTGACTTCGCCTGGCTGGCCGGGCCCCGGGACGAGCCCAAGCCGGTGGGCGTCGTGGCGGCGCGCCTGACCCGCGCGCTCAGCAACTTCCTTGAGACCTTCCCGCTGTTCGCGGTGGCGCTGATCGCCGCTGACCTGGCCGGCAAGCTCGGTCCGCTGACGCTCTATGGCGCCGCGGCCTATGTGATCGGGCGTGCGCTCTACGTGCCGCTCTACGCCTCGGGCGTCGCCCTGCTGCGGACCCTGGCCTGGACGGTCGCGGTCGTCGGCATCGTGATGATCATCGTGGCTTTCTTCAGGTGACCCAAGTTGCGTGACGCCGGACGCCTCGCGGCGGCAATTGATGTCCTGACCGAGATCGAGACCCGCCACAGGCCTGTCCGGCTCGCGCTGAAGAGCTGGGGGGAGTCCGCGCGCTACGCCGGGGCGAAGGACCGCGCCTTCGTCTCCGGCCTGGCGCTGGACGTGCTGCGCCGCCGGCGCTCGCTGGGCTGGCGGATGGGCGACGACAGCGTCCGCGCCGCGGCGCTGGGCGCGCTGAAGTTCGAATGGGACTGGCCGCTGGAGCGGGTGGCCGAGGCGGCGGGCGAGGAACCGCACGGGCCGGGGCCGCTGACGGACGCTGAGCGGGCTGCGCTGGAGACGCCCCACGACCTGGCCGCGGCGCCGGACGCCGTACGGGGCGACTATCCGGACTGGCTGGATGCTTCGATGACTCGCGCGTTTGGCGCGGCGAGGGCGCAGGAGGGCGCCGCGCTGGCGGCCCGTGCGCCGGTGGACCTGCGAGTTAACCTGCTGAAGTCCGATCCGGAACGGGCGCTGAAGGCCTTGGCCCCGCTGAGCGCCGAGCCGACCGATGTGTTGCCCACGGCGCTGCGGATGCCAGCCCTCGATCCGGCCGACCGCAGTCGCGCCGTGGAGGCCATTCCGCAGTTCTCCAAGGGCTGGTTCGAGGTGCAGGACCTGGGCTCGCAGATCGCGGCCACGGCGGCCGGCGAGGTGAAGGGCAAGCAAGTGCTCGACCTTTGCGCCGGCGGCGGCGGCAAGACGCTCGCCCTGGCCGGCGAGATGGGGAACACCGGGCAGATCTACGCCTATGACTCCGACGCCCGGCGCCTCGCCGACACCATCCGGCGCGGCGAACGCGCGGGCGTGCGCAACCTGCAGATTCGCTCGCCGGTGCATCCCGATCCGCTGAAGGGCCTGGAGGGCAAGATAGACGTGGTGTTCATCGACGCGCCCTGCTCAGGCACGGGATCGTGGCGGCGGCATCCGGACACCAAGTGGCGGCTGACCGAGGAGACACTGGCCCGGCGGCTGGCCGATCAGGACCTGGTCCTCGACGCGGGCGCGCCGTTCGTGAAGCCGGGCGGACGGATGGTCTATGTCACCTGCTCGGTGCTGCCCGAGGAGGACGAGGACCGCGTGGCCGCCTTCCTCGCGCGGACGCCGGGGTTCGCCATCGCGCCCGCCACCGCCGATCCCAAGCTCACGCACCACCTCACACCTGACGGCTTTTTGCGCCTCACCCCGAAATCCGCCGGTACGGACGGCTTCTTTGTCGCCGTGCTGGAGAAGCCTCGCTAACGGAGCCCCATGTCCAAGCCCGCCCACACCCCCGATCATGAGAGAGTCCTGATCGTCGATTTCGGCAGCCAGGTGACCCAGCTGATCGCCCGACGGCTGCGCGAGAGCGGGGTCTATTGCGAGATCCACCCCTACGACAAGGTCGGCTCGATGCTCGCCGACTTCGCGCCCAAGGCGGTGATCCTGTCGGGCGGGCCGGCCAGCGTGCATGAGGCGCAGAGCCCGTCGGCGCCGCAGGAGGTCTTCGAGCTCGGCGTGCCGGTGCTGGGCATCTGCTATGGCGAAATGACCATGGCCGCCCAGCTCGGCGGTGCGGTGGAGGGCGGCCACGCCCGCGAGTTCGGCCGCGCGGAAATCCTGATCGAGAAGGAGAGCCCGCTGTTGGCGGGCCTGGGCGCCACGGGCCATCAGGAAACCGTCTGGATGAGCCACGGCGACAAGATCACCGCCATCCCGGAGGGCTTCGAGGTGGTGGCTGCCTCAGAAGGGTCGCCCTATGCGGTGATCGCCGACGAGGCGCGGCGGTTCTATGGCATCCAGTTCCATCCGGAGGTGGCGCACACGCCGCGCGGCGCGCTGATGCTGCGCAACTTCACCCACGGGATCGCCGGGCTCACCGGCGACTGGACCATGGCCTCGTTCCGCCAGGAGATGGTGGCCAAGCTTCGCGCCCAGGTGGGCAAGGGTCGGGTGATCTGCGGCCTGTCGGGCGGGGTGGACAGCTCGGTGGCGGCGGTGCTGATCCACGAGGCGATCGGCGAACAGCTCACCTGCGTCTTCGTGGACACCGGCCTGCTGCGGCTGAACGAGGCCGAGCAGGTCGTCACACTCTTCCGGGATCACTACAACATTCCGCTAGTCCATGTTGATGCGTCGAAGGAATTCCTCGGCGAGCTGAAGGGCGTCTCCGACCCCGAGACCAAGCGCAAGATCATCGGCCGGGTGTTCATCGAGATCTTCGACCGGGAGAGCGCCAAGATCGACGGCGCCGAATTCCTGGCCCAGGGCACGCTCTACCCGGACGTGATCGAGAGCGTCTCGGCCAGCGGCGGCCCTTCGGCGGTGATCAAGAGCCACCACAACGTGGGCGGCCTGCCGGACTACATGAAGCTGAAGCTGGTGGAGCCGTTGCGCGAGCTGTTCAAGGACGAGGTCCGCGCGCTGGGCGTGGAGCTGGGCCTGGCCCCGGCCTTCGTCGGCCGCCACCCGTTCCCCGGCCCTGGCCTGGCGATCCGCATTCCCGGCGAGATCACGCCGGAAAAAGTCGCGGTCCTGCAGCAGGCCGACGCCATCTATCTCGACGAGATCCGCAAGGCCGGGCTCTACGACAAGATCTGGCAGGCCTTCGCCGTCCTGCTGCCGGTGAAGACCGTCGGCGTCATGGGCGACGCCAGGACCTACGAGGACGTGCTGGCGCTGCGCGCCGTGACCTCCACCGACGGCATGACCGCCGACTTCTTCGAGTTCCCCTGGGAGGTCCTCGGCCGCTGCGCCACGCGGATCATCAACGAGGTCAAAGGCGTCAACCGCGTGGTCTACGACGTGACGTCCAAGCCGCCGGGCACCATCGAGTGGGAGTAGCGATCTCCTAGGGGCGAGGTCCATGGCCGGTCGATCACCTTATCTGATTGGCGCGCTCGCAGGCTTCGTCGCTCTGTCGGCTGCCGCCGGGGCGTGGCTTTATCTGGCGCATCGACCGGCGCCGCCGACCCCCTTTGGCTGGGCCGCCGAGCTGACCACTGTCGCCGGCGATGGGGTGCGGGCGGAGCCGGGGACGGTGAGCCGCGGGACACGTTTCAGCGATCCCTTCGCTGTCGCGGTCGACGCCAAGGGCGCGCTATACGTGGCGGACGCCGGCGCCGCCAACCGCATCCTCAGGATCGATCCCGATGGTCGCACCTCGGCGCTGCCGGGCGCGTTCGACACGCCGTCGGGTCTGGCGATCAGCCCGTCTGGCGACATCTTCGTCGCCGACACAGGCGCCAATGTCATCCGCAGGATCAGCGCCAGAGGCGAGGTGGCCACCGTGGCCGGCGATGGGACCGCGGGCTTCCGCGACGGCCCCGCGGGCCAGGCGCGCTTCAACGGCCCCATCGGGATCGCGGTCGATGCGGCGGGCACGGTCTACGTCGCGGACACCTACAATGACCGCATTCGCGCGATCTCACCGGACGGTCGGGTGAGGACGCTGGCGGGTGGCGCTGCGCCGGGTTTCGCGGACGGGCAGGGCGCTGCCGCCGCCTTCGACACGCCCTGCGGCCTGGCCCTCGCCAAGGATGGCGCGATCCTGATCGCCGACACCGGCAACGATGCGATCCGCCGCCTCGACAGGAGCGGTGCGGTGATGACCCTGGCCCGGCGCGCGCCGGAGGATCGCGAAGGCCTGATGCGGGCGCCGGTCGGGCTCGCCGCCACGCCGGATGGGTTCGTCTACATCTCCGCGTTCCGGCGCGGGCGCATCCTGGAGATGGCGCCGTCCGGTGAGCTTCGGATCCTGAACGGGCCCCGCGCCTTCATCCGCGAGAACGCGGCGTTGCGCCTGGTCAGTCCCGCCGGCCTGGCCCTGGACCGTCACGGCGCGCTCTACGTCGCGGACCCGGCGCAATACGTGGTCCGCAAGCTGAGCCCCCGGCGGCCGGGCGCCGCCGCCAAGCCGTCGGAGATCGTGACGGCGCCGCCGGCCCTGGTGCGCGCCGCCGCCATCCCGTGGCCGCTCAAGCCCCAGGACAGAGGGCACGAGGTGGTGGGCGATCTGGGTGAGGTGCGCGGCGCCTATGACGGCGAGGGCCGGGACCATCTCCACGCGGGCCTCGATATCCGCGCCTATGTCGGGCAGACCGTCGTCGCGATCGCCGACGAGAAGGTCGAGAGCCCGCTGCCGGCCTGGAGCTTTGAAGGGCTGAGCGAAGGCCTGCGGATCGACGAGATGACCTACATCCACATGCAGGTGGGGCGCACGCCCACGGGGGAGCCGCTCGATCCGGCCCGCTTCCAGATCCTGCGGGATGCGGCCGGCAGGCTTCTGACCGTCCGCGTGAAACGGGGGACCCGCTTCCACGTCGGCGATCCGCTGGGCTCCGTGAACCGCATGGCCCACGTCCATCTCGAGCTCGGGCCCCCGGGCGGGCAGGTGAACCCCATGGCGTTGCGCTTCCCCGGCCTGAGCGATCATCACCCACCCCAGATCGACGGCGTGCAGATCTTCGACGGGGCAGGACGGGTGCTGAGCGATCGCAGCTCGGGCCGGCTGCTGGTTCCTCGCGACGGGGGGCCCGTCAGCATTGTGGTCGACGCGTGGGATCAGGTGGACGGCGACGAAACGCGCCGGCGGCTGGGCCTCTACAGCCTGGGATTTCAGGTGCTCCGCCCTGATGGGACGCCCGTTGCGGGCTTCGAACAGCCGCAGATCAACCTTGTGTTCGACCGCACCCCGCTCGATCCGGATGCGGTGAAGATCGCCTATGCGCCGGACAGCGGCGACACCGTCCACGGCGCCAAGGCGACGCGGTTCCTCTATGTGGTGACCAACCACGTCCGGGGTGGGCGGGCTGGTGAGGGCGGCTGGAACCCCGCCAGCCTTTCGCCCGGCGATTATGTGATCCGGATCTTCGCGGCGGACTACGCCGGCAATCAGGCTGTGGCGGGCCGGGACATCGCCATCTCGGTCCGCTAGCCGGCCGCCGCGCCTAGCCGGGAGGCGCGGCGCGGCGGACCTGCCGGGCCGCCTCGACCATGTTGACCAGGGCCGCGCGGGTCTCCGGCCATTTGCGGGTCTTGAGGCCGCAATCCGGGTTCACCCAGAGCTGGCCGATGGAGAGCTTGCCTTGCGCCGCCCGCAGCAGCTCGGCCATCTCGTCCACGCTGGGCACGCGCGGCGAGTGGATATCGTAGACGCCGGGGCCGATCTCCGCCGGATAGGCGTAGCCGGAGAAAGCGTCGAGCAGCTCCATCTTGGACCGGGCGGTCTCGATGGAGATCACGTCGGCGTCCATCGCCCCGATGGCGGCGATGATGTCGTTGAATTCCGAGTAGCACATGTGGGTGTGGATCTGGGTGTGGTCGGCCACGCCCGAGGCGGTCAGGCGGAAGCATTCGACGGCCCAGCGCAGGTAGCTGTCCCAGTTCCCGCGGCGCAGGGGCAGGCCCTCGCGCAGCGCCGCCTCGTCGATCTGGATGATCCGGGCCCCGGCCGCCTCCAGGTCGGCGACCTCGTCGCGGATCGCGAGCGCGATCTGGCGGCAGGCCAGCTCGCGGCTGACGTCGTCGCGCACGAAGGACCAGTTGAGGATGGTCACCGGCCCGGTGAGCATGCCCTTCATCGGCCGGCCGGTGAGCGACTGGGCATAGCGCCACCAGTCGACGGTCATGGGCTCCGGCCGCGACACGTCGCCGTAGAGGATCGGCGGGCGGACGCAGCGCGAGCCGTAGGACTGCACCCAGGCGTGCCTGGTGAAGGCGAACCCGGCCAGCTGTTCGCCGAAGTACTGCACCATGTCGTTGCGCTCGAATTCGCCGTGGACCAGCACGTCGAGGTCGATTTCCTCCTGCCAGCGCACCGTTCGCTCGGTCTCCGCGCGCAGGAAGGCCTGGTAGTCGCTGTCGCTCAGCACGCCCTTGTCGTGGTCGGCGCGGGCCTTGCGGACCTCCTCGGTCTGCGGGAACGAGCCGATCGTCGTGGTGGGCAGGGGCGGCAGGTCGAGGCGCGCGATCTGCACGGCGCGGCGGCGGCCGAAGGCGGAGGCGCGATGGCTCATGGCGTCCGTGACCGCCGCCAGCCGGGCAGCCACGGCGGGGTCGTGGATCTTGGGCGATCGCCGCCGGGCGGCCGCCGCCGCGGTTGAGGCCTGCAAGGCCTCGGCGACGCTGGCGCGGCCGTAGTTCAGGGCCATGGCCAGCACCACCAACTCGTCGATCTTCTGGACCGCGAAGGCGAGCCAGGTCTTCACCTCCGGGTCGAGCGCCGTCTCCACCGTCAGATTGAGCGGGCAGTGGAGCAGGCTGCAGGACGGCGCCAGCACCAGGGTGCGGCCGGACCTGGTCAGGGGCTCCAGCCGGTCCAGGATCGGCTCAAGGTCGGCGCGCCAGACGTTGCGGCCGTCGATCACGCCCAGGGACAGCACCAGGTCGCCGCGCGCCATGGCGTGCACCGCGTCGAGCTGCTCGGGCGCGCGGACGAGGTCTAGGTGCAGGCCGGCGACGGGCAGGGCGAGCGCGGTCTCCAGGTTGTCGCCCAGGGCGCCGAAGTAAGGGGTGAGCATCAGCTTCACGCCGGGCGCGGTGCGCGAGAGCTGGTGATAGGCGTAGCGCAGGGCGGCCCGGTCGATGTCGTCCAGGTCGAGCACGAGGATCGGCTCGTCCATCTGGATCCAATCGGCGCCAGCGCGCTCCAGCCGGTTCAGCACGGTGGCGTAGACCGGCAGCAAGTCGTCCAGCAGGGTGCGCGGGTCGAAGTCCCGGGTCTTGGACTTGGCGAGCTTCAGGAAGGTCACCGGGCCGAGAAGGACGGGCCGGGTGTGCACGCCCTGGGCCTTGGCCTCGATGAAGGCGTCGAGGGCCTTGCTGGAGGACAGCTTGAACGTCTGTCCGGGCGACACCTCCGGGACCAGGTAGTGGTAGTTGGTGTCGAACCACTTGGTCATCTCGGCGGCGGGAACGTCGAGGGCGTGGCCGTGGCCATGACCGCAGTCGGCGTGATCCTCATCGCCGCCGCCGTCCTCGCCCCCGCCTTGGGCGCCGCGCGCCATGGCGAAGTAGGTGTCCAGGCCGACCTCGCCGCCGGTCCAGCCGTAGGTCGCGGGGATGGCGCCCACCATCACGCTGGTGTCCAGTACGTGATCGTAGAGGCTGAAGTCGTTGCTGGGGATGTGATCGACGCCCAACGCCTTCTGCTGCGCCCAGGCCTTGGCGCGCAGATCCGCCGCGACGGCCAGCAGGGCCGCGGCGTCCGACTTTCCGGACCAGTAGCGCTCGAGGGCGGTCTTCAGCTCGCGACGCGGGCCGATGCGGGGAAGTCCGAGGGTGGCGACGGTGATGGACATGAGCCTCTGCCATTGGGGTTTGGCGAGGCGGGCGCAGACGCGTGCCCGCACGCGCCGGCAAGGGCCGGCCACGGCGCACATGCGGCCTGACCGGGCACCCCGCCGGAGGACGTTATCTGTCGGGGCAGGTCTCCTGGCTCACGGGTCTATGCCGCCGCCCGGCCTTCCCGGCGCCCGTCCTTCGTCCTGAAGGGAAGGGCGCCAGTGACACGAGATGGACTTCGGCTCACCGCTTACAGTTGCGGGGGCAGCTTCGGATTGGACTCCGCCCGAGACCGGGCGGCGCCGTCACCGAATTCCCTCTTAGCCCCAAGACGCGAACGCGCCCCAAGGAACCACGACGCCGTGAGCCTCGCCCGGGTTCGCGGCCGTGTCAAGAAAGATATAAGGATATCTTTATATCAGGTCAGCCCGCGGCGGAGGCGCGGACCGGCAGGGTCCAGTTCGGCCGGATGAAGTGGCAGGTGTAGCCGTTGGGGATCCGCTCCAGATAGTCCTGGTGCTCCGGCTCGGCCTCCCAGAAGGCGCTGGCCGGGGTGACCTCGGTGACCACCTTGCCGGGCCACAGGCCGGACGCGTCGACGTCGGCGATGGTGTCGAGGGCGACGCGCTTCTGCTCCTCGCTCGTGTAGAAGATCGCCGAGCGGTAGCTGTCGCCCAGGTCGTTGCCCTGGCGGTTGAGCGTCGACGGATCGTGGATCTGGAAGAAGAACTCCAGCAGGCGGCGGTAGCTGATCAGGGCCGGGTCGAAGATGATCTCGATGGCCTCGGCGTGGCCGCGGTGGTTGCGGTAGGTGGCGTTGACGACCTCGCCGCCAGTGTAGCCGACGCGGGTCTTCAGCACGCCCGGGTAGCGGCGCAGCAGGTCCTGCACGCCCCAGAAGCAGCCGCCGGCGAGGATCGCGGTTTCGGTGGCCATGTGGGTGCTCCTTGTGATGGGTCCGCGGGGCAGCCCGCGGCGTCAGACCCGGAATATAGGCGCGCGATCGCGGCGAGGGGAGAGCCATCCCGAGGTTCGCCTTCCGCCCAAGGCCGGTTGCTGCAAAGACTGAGGTCGTCCCGACAGGAGCTGACCCTTGCGCCATCATCGCCGACTGACCCTTTGTCTCAGCGCGGCCGTCGCCGCCGGACTCCTGGCCATCGCCCCAGCTGCGCTCGCCCAGACGCCCGCGGCCTCGGCCGGACCGATCGGCATGGTGGAGCAGCCGTGCCTGCCCGGGTCGTTCGGTCGATCTGAGGTCGAGGTGGCGCTGGCCACGGCCCTGACCGGCGAGGCGGCGCCGGACCCTGCCGTGCTGGCGGCCTACGCCAAGGGTGCGCCGGAGCGGGCGAAGCTGGACGCCTGGCGTGAGAAGAACGACTGGGCCGACCTCTGCCGCTATCGCCAGGACGACGCGGCGGACGCCAAGGCCGGCGGGGTCAGCGTGGTCTATCTGGGCGACTCGATCACCGAGTTGTGGCGGGCCGCCGATCCGGCGTTCTTCAGCCATGGCGTGGTCAATCGCGGCATCAGCGGCCAGACCAGCGGCCAGCTGCTGCTCCGCTTCCAGCAGGACGTCATCGCCCTGCATCCCAAGGCGGTGCACATCCTGGTCGGCACCAACGACCTGGCGGGCAACAACGGCCCCAATCGGCCCGAGGACCTGAAGAACAACCTGCGCGCCATGGTCGCCCTGGCCAAGGCGAACCATATCGCGGTCGTGCTGGGCGGCATCCCGCCGGCCGGCGTGTTCCCGTGGCGCAACAGCATCCATCCCGCCGCCCAGATCCGCGAACTCAACGCCTGGATGGCGGCTTACGCGAAGGCGGAGCGCGTGGCGTTCGTCGACTACGGCCAGGTCCTGGCCGATCCGGAGGGCGCCATGAAGCCGGGGTTCAGCCGCGACGGCGTCCATCCGCTGAAGCGCGGCTACGCCCTGATGGAGCCCCTGGCGCTCAAGGCCGTGGCGGCGGCCGGCCGGGCGAAGCCCTGAGCGGCCGCGAGCCTCAGTCGCCGCCTTCCTCGCGCACCTGGCCGCGATTGCCCTCGACCGGGCGGCCTTCCTTCTCCGCCTGGCGGGCGCCCTGCAGGATGCCGGTCATGGCGTAGTTGCCCTCGTGGCAGGCGTATTCGTAGATCCTGTCGCTGGTGAAGTTCAGCGCCTCCTCGCCCTTCACGGGCTGGGCGTAGGAGGGGTCCTTCATCTCGAACTGGTAGAGCACCTGCTGCGGCGAAACCCGCGTGAAGCGCTCGATCACGGTCATGTCCTCGGCGGGGCCGCGCAGGCCCTGTTCGCGCCGAAGGTTGGTGGTCTCCACCACCAGGGTGTCGCCTTCCCAATGGCCGATGGAGTCGCCCATCCACTGATGGATGGACGCCGGCTCATGGCCGCCGGTCAGGTGGATGATGCGCGCGTCGTGGACCATCTCGACGACGATGACGACGGCGTCCTTGGTCTGCTGGATCTCATAGTGGTTGTTGTAGAGCACCGGCAGCATGGGCGGGCCGGAGGTGCCGCCGAAGCCCACGATGCAGCGCTCGCCCAGCGCGCGGTTCTCCGGATTGTCGAAGTTGCCGCCCGTCTGCGGACGCGGGCGGGCGGCGGCCGCTGTCACGACACCGGCCGGGAGGCGGCCGTTGGCCGGTGAGGTGAGGATCGAGGTGCGCGCCACGCCGCCGATGCGGATCAGCCGGGTGCCGGGGTCGGTCCAGAAGGCGTTGTAGCCGCAGGCGGGACCCGTGGCGCCGGACTGGCATTCCGGCAGCTTGTCCGGGTCGGTGTTGCTGGTGTCGGTATTGGCGCGCAGCCGCGCGTTGCGGGTGTCGCTGGCGCCTTCGATGGCCTTGGCCTCGTCGGCGGTCAGGGTGGCGCGATCGCCGTACTTCGGGTCGCGCTCCAGCCGGGTGATGGTGGCGTTGGACCAGACCCCGGACATGTCCGGCTGGCCGAAGGCGTTGCGCGGCGCCTTGTAGCCCTTGGCGACGGCCGCGGGGCTGGTCTGGGCGAGGGCTTGGGGCGCGGCGGCGACGAGAAGCGCGGCGGTCGCGAGCGCGAGGGTGAGACGCCGATGGGCCATGGTGATCTGTGCTCCCTGAGCCGCCATTCTGCGATGGCGTGCTAGACGCAGCAGGCGGCCGCCCGGCCGCGACGTCAAGCCCGCAGTAGGCTTTGCTGACCACAGGCGCTATCCGGACCCTCCATGCCCGAGCACAAGGTCTTCTTCGCCCTGCAGCCCGACGCCCCGGCGGCGCAGCGGATCGCCGGCCTGACCGCCGAGGCGCGCCGGGCGCACGGGCTGAGCGGCAAGCCGATCTCGGCCGAGCGCCTGCACATCTCGCTCAACTTCGTGGGGGCCTTCCGCGGGCCGCCGCCGCGCGCGCTGATCGACAAGGCGCGCAAGGTCGTCGAGGGGCTGTCGGGCGGGCGGCCCTTCGCCGTCGCCCTGAACCGGCTGGAGAGCTGGAAGGGCGATCCGCACCCGCTGGTGCTGACCGGCGAGGACGGCCTGATCGGCGTCGAGGAACTGCACGCCGACCTGCACAAGGCGCTGGCGGCCGCCGGCATGGCGCCGCGCCGTCTGCCGCAGATGACACCGCACGTCACCTTGCTTTACGACCGTCGCGAAGCGCCCGGCGCTTTCGTCGAGCCGGTGAGCTGGAAGGTGCGCGAGTTCGTGCTGCTGGACACAGTGGTCGGCGAGGGCCGTCACGAGCTGCTCGGCCGCTGGCCCCTGGCCTGATCCCGCTGGCCTAGAACCGGAGACCCCTGTGACCACGACGCTCTATGGCATCCGCAACTGCGACACGATGAAGAAGGCCTGGACCTGGCTCGACCAGAAGGGCGTCGCCTACGACTTCCACGACTACAAGAAGGCCGGGATCGACCGCGCCCGTCTCGAAAGCTGGGCGAAGCAGGTCGGCTGGGAAGTGCTGCTCAACCGCGCCGGCACGACCTTCAAGAAGCTGCCGGACGCCGACAAGCAGGGGATCGACCAGGCCAAGGCCATCGCCCTGATGCTGGCCCAGCCCTCGATGATCAAGCGTCCTGTCCTGGAGGCCGACGGCGGGCTGCTGGTGGGCTTCAAGCCGGAGGTCTATGCGGCGAAGTTCGGCTAGTTGCGGCGCGCCGGGACGGTGGCTATTTTCCGAGTCCCAATTGGAGGCCGCCGGCCCGTGATCAGCATCTGTCGTTTGAGGCCGTAGGACCGCCGGGCGCCACGCCCGAGCTCCTGCCCATCCGATCGGCCGCCGCGCGGCGCGCCGATCCGTGCTTCATCGAACGGATGCTCCCATGCCCAAATCTCATGATCCGCGCAGTCCTGCGCGCGAACCCACGCTCTATGCCGACCTGAACGCCGTCCTCGCCCGCCTGCTGGAGGGCGCGCAGGCCGCGCTCGGCGACAATTTCGTCGGCGCCTATCTGCAAGGCTCGTTCGCAGTCGGCGACTTCACCGAGTTCAGCGACTGCGACTTCATCGTGGTCACTGCCGAAGACCTGACGCCGCCCCAGCTGGCGGTGCTGCAGACCCTGCATGCCTCCATCCACGAGCTGCCCTACGCCTATTGGCGGACGGGCCTGGAAGGCTCCTATGCCCCGGCGGCGATCCTGCGCCGCTGGAGCGAGGACCCCCGCGATCCGCCGGGCGAACCGCGCGGGCCCGACTGGGGCGACCCCGGCATGTCGGGCGCGAAGGCGCGAACCTATCCCTTCTGGTACCTGGACCACGGCTCGAAGACCCTGGTCCGCTCCGAGCACGACAACTCCCAGGTCGTACGCTGGTGCCTACGCGAGAAGGGCGTGGTGCTCGCGGGCCCCGATCCGCGCGAGCTGATCGACCCCGTCCTGCCCGCCGCGCTGCGGGCCGAGGTGCGGGCGACGCTAGACCTCGTGGTGGCGCTGAACCTGGAGCCCATGGAGCTGGTCGCCTGGCAGGCCTTCTGGGTGGGGCTGGTCTGCCGGATCCTGCACACGCTCGCCACCGGCGCGGTGCACTCGAAGAAGGCCGGCTTCGCCTGGGCGCAAGGCGCTCTGGACCCGGCCTGGAGGGGCCTGATCGAGCGCGCCGCCGCGGTCCGCAAGGGCGATGCGGCCCAATCCGGCCAGCCCGCTGACCCCGAAGACGTCGCCCAGACCCGCGCCTTCGCCCGCTACGCCCAGGACTTCGCCGACAAGGCCCAGCGGGCGCGCGACATCTTGGACCAGCGCCTGGCGCAGAAGCGCTCGGGGCGGGGCGGCTTTCAGCCCCACCGCCCAGGGGGTCCGCCCACCGCCGGCGGGCCGGGCGGGAAGGGCGCGTTCGTCCCACCGCCGAACCGGCCGGGACAGCGGGGCCGGCGCGGATGACAGCGCCCACCCGGGGGGTGCATCCTGGCCCTGCATCCAATCGTCCGTACCGCGGCGACTAAGGGATGAAACAGGCCGGGACTGTCCGCGCCTTCGGAGTTCGGGATCATGCACTGGTTCTTCTGGAGTTATTGGTGGCTCATGTTCCCCATCGGCGCCTTCGTGTTCGGCGCCTGGGACCGCTGGCTCGCCTATCGGCGCAGCCGTGATCACCTGGAGCTCATCCGCACCTTCGCCGCCCAGGGCAAGGAGGTGCCGCCGGAGCTGATGCAGCAGCTGAATGACGGGCCGCCCCTGCCGCCCGGCGGCGCGCCGCCGCCTCCGGGGTATGATGGGTACAATGGAGGCTATGGAGGCTATGGCGGCTATGGCGGATATTGGGGCTATCCGCGCTCCATGCGCCGCGCCTACCGGCATTACTACCGTTGGGGCCCCTACTGGCAGTGGCGCAGCGCCATCGTCACCGGCGCGGTGGCGGCCGGCTTCTGGTTCGCGTCGGAATACGCTGACTGGCCGGGTACGGAGGAGCCGTTTCGCCTGGTGGCGATCATCATGACCGTCGTGGCGGCCGGCAACCTGCTGGTGGCGGTGCTGTCGACCGCTTTCCGGGGCAAATGATCCTGACGAGCCTCGATGAGTCTCTGGTTGCGGCCGCTCAGGGCGGGTCGGCCGAGGCTTTTTCGCGGCTCGTGGAGAGGCATCAACAAGCTGTCCGCGCGTTCCTGCGCCGGGCCTGCGGGAACTGGGCCCAGGCCGACGACCTGGCGCAGGAGACCTTCCTGGCGGCCTGGGGGCGGATCGGGCGGTTGCGGACCGGGGCCAGCGTCAGGGCCTGGCTCTGCGGCATCGGCTACAACAAGCACCTGAGCGCGGTGCGCTCGGCCGGCCGCAACCGGGTCCGTGAGGCGAGCTACGAGGCCGACCGCGACGAGGCGATCGACGCCTCGGCCGAGGACAAGCTGGCCCTGGAGGCGGCGATGGCCGAACTGCCGGCGGAACAGAGGGCCTGCGTGGCGCTTTGCCTGGCGGCGGACTTCAGTCACGCCGAGGCGGCGGAGGCCCTGGGTTTGCCCCTGGGGACGGTGAAAAGTCATATCTCGCGGGGCCGCGCGCGGCTCCTGCAAGCGTTAGGAGTGAGCGATGACGCCAGCTGAAAAACACGGGGCTGACGGCCGGCTGAAGGCGCTGTTTGCGCTGGACGAGCCCGCCGCGCGCGATCCGGTGTTCTCCACCGAGGTCATGGCGAAGGTGATGCGCCGGCGGTTCCAGGAGGACCTGGCGTTCCTGTGCGCCGCGACGCTCGCGGGCGGCGCGGCGCTCTGGGCGATCTGGCCGGTGCTGCAGCCGGTGCTGGTAACACTGTCACAGGGGTTCGCGCCGGCGCTGGGGGTTCTGGCGCTCATGGCCTGCGCCCTGATGGTGGTCGGCGGCCGGGTCAGGACAGCCCTAGGGCTGGCATCATGACCAAGAATTCACGCTATAGATTGCATCCGCACGGCGTCGCCTAGGCCTCTTCCTCATCAGAGACGGGCTGTTACGGCCCGCTGAAGATCGAGGAGAAAGACTTTGATTGGTGTCCTAATCGTCGGGATCATCGCGGGCGCTATCGCCGCGATCGTGATCGCCCCGCGTTACTTCCGCAGCCTGGAACGCCAGAAGATGGCCGAGGTGCTGCGCGCCTCCATCGAACGCGGCCAGCCGCTGCCCCAGGAAATGATCGACGCCATGTCGAACAACGTCCGCGGGCCGGCCGGGGAAATGCCGCCGCCCATGCCCATGCGGCCCTCGCCGCAGCGCGACCTGCGCGTCGGCCTGGTCTGGCTGGGCGTCGCCGTCGGCCTGATGTGCATGGGCCTGGCGCTGAGCTTCGAGGATCCGGACGTGATGTTCCCGCTGCTGGGCATCGCCGCCTTCCCGGGCTTCATCGGCATCGCCTTCATCGTCATGTGGGCGATCGGGCGCGAGCGGCCGGCGCACAAGTAGGTCGGGGCGAGCCGGGGGAATAAGCCCATGCTGGGCCCGCGACATTCCAGATTCACCAGTCTGCACGACGTGGAGCTGTGCTCCCACGCCGCGACGGGTGAGCGCCGCGCCTTTGGCGAGCTGGTGCGCAGGCACGGCTCGGCGGTGCGTGGGGTGCTGCGCCGGATGGGCGCGCAGGGCGCCGAGGCCGACGACGTGGCCCAGGACGCCTTCATGGCGGCCTTCGAGCGGATCGCGGAGTTCCGGGGCGAGGGGACCTTCGCCGGCTGGGTGAAGAAGATCGCCGCCAGGCTCTATCTGCGCCGCCTGCAACGCGAACGCAGGCTGGGCGCGCTGAGCGCCGAGGTGGCGGAGGACGAGGTCTCTTCGGGGAGTGGCGACGCCGACGCGGCCATCGATCTCGACGAGGCTCTGAAGACCCTGGGGGCAACTGAGCGGGTATGCGTAACCATGTGCTTCGGCGCAGGACTTTCTCACAGCGAAGCGGCGGAGGCCTTGAACCTGCCACTTGGAACGGTCAAATCCCATGTCAAACGTGGTCTGGATAAACTCAGAACGCGCCTGGCGCCGGACGGCGGCGCGGTTGTTGAAGGGAGGCGGGGCAATGGCTGAGGATTTCGAGCGCAGGCTCGAGCGCCTCTTTGCCGAGCACCCGGAGCTGCCCGATGCGGGCGCCTTCGCGGATGGCGTCGAGCGCCGGCTGAACGCCGGCTGGACCGCGCGCCGCTGGCTGATCGGCGCCGCGGGCGTGATCGGCGGCGTCATCGGGGCCAGCCAGCTGATGGTCTCCAACCTGTTCCAGCGCGTGGAGACGGCCAGCGATTCCGCCCGCCTGATCTCCTCCAGCTTCAACCACATCTCGGCCACCAGCGACTGGGTGTCGGCGGTCTCGGCCGGCGGCCTGGGCGTCTGGGCCGCGGCGGGGCTGGCCGTGGTGATGATGGGCTTCGTCCTGACCCGGGTGATCGGCGAGATCTGACCGGCGTTTCACCCCCAGGTTCGCGCTCCGGACCGGGGCATTCGTACGCGGACCGATCAGTTGCGAGCGGAGGCGGGCTTCTATAGGTTCCGCCGCTCTAGCGCCCCTGGAGCGCTCACGGCCGAATTTCCTCTGGAGTCCCCGATTGACCGATCTGTTTGAAGAGGTCGAGGAGCAGCTTCGCTCCGACCGCTATCGGGCGCTTGCGCGCAAGGCCGCGCCATGGGTGCTGGCGCTGGCCGCCGCGGCCCTGGCGATCGCGCTCGGCATCTGGGGCTGGCAGCAGTACCAGCAGCAGATCAGCGACAAGGCCTCCGAAGAATACTCCGCCGCCGCCGAGGCGATGGCGGGCGGCGACCATGCCAAGGCGGCCAAGCTGTGGACCGACGTGTCGACCTCGTCGTCCAAGGCCTACAAGTCGCTGGCGCTGATGCAGCTGGGCGCGCTGAAGCTCAACGCCCAGCCGGCGGACACCAAGGGCGCGCTGGCGCTGTTCGACCAGGCCGCCGCCGCGGCTCCCGATGACATCCTGGGCGACGCGGCCCGCCTCAAATCCGCCTTGGCGATCCTCGACACGGCTCCCTACGCGGAAGTGGAGGGGCGTTTGACGCCGCTATTGAAAGACGGTCATCCCTATCGGGTGCAGGCGCGCGAGGCGCTCGCCTTCGCCAAGCTGATGAAGGGCGACGAAGCCGGCGCCCGTGGCGACTTCGTGGTGATCTCCGCGTCGCTGGATTCGCCGGAAGGCGCGCGCCAGCGCGCCAAGGCCGCCATGGACCTGATCGACTCCGGATCGGCCAAGGCCGTGCCGGCGGTGGTGAAGGCCGCCCAGAGCCTGCCGCAGCCGATGCTGATCGGACCGGGCGGCGTGCCCGCCGGCGTCGTTCCGCCGCCGCAACAAGACGCCGCGCCGCAGCAATGACGCCCAGCCGCAAGAGCCTTCTCGCCGCCCTGCTGATCACCGGCCTGGCCGTCGCCGGCTGCTCCACTGTCGGTGGCGCGGTCAGCAAGATCAATCCGTTCAAGGGCAAGGGCCCCGCCCAGGAGACCGCCACCGACGGTGAGCGCATCTCCATCGTCACCGCCGACCAGAAGCTGGAGCCGGCCGAGGTGCTGAAGGGCGTCGACTTCGCCCTGCCGCCCGTCGAGGCGGTTAAGGACTGGCCGCTGCCGGGCGGCACCGCCGAACAGTCGATGGGCAACATCGCCGCCGCGCCCAATCTTTCGATCGTCTGGAAGCGCGGCTTCGGCAAGGGCTCCAAGGGCGGCGAGCAGGTCATGGCCCCGCCGGTCGAGGCCAACGGCAAGGTCTATGTGATGGACGGCGTGGCCGAGGTCTCGGCCCACGACGCGCGCACCGGCTCGGTGATCTGGCGCATCAACATGCGGCCGACCGACAACCGCCGGGACCGCGAAGGCTTCGGCGGCGGCCTCGCCTATGCCGACGGCAAGCTCTACATGACCTCCGGCTTCCGCCTGGTGGCGCAGCTGGACGCCAACACCGGCCGGGTCGGCTGGCGTGCGCGCACCGACACGCCGATCCATGGCGCGCCCAACGTGTTCGGCGGCCGGGTGATGGCCGTGGCGCTGGACAACACCCTGGTGACCTTCGACGCCGCCACCGGCGCGCCGGGCTGGACCTACCAGGGCCTGTCGGAATCGGCGCGGATCCTGAAGGCTTCCTCGCCGGCGGTGTCGGGCGACACCGTCGTGGCGGGCTTCGGCTCGGGCGAGCTGGTGGCGCTGCGCACCTCCAACGGCAACGACCTGTGGAACGAGGCCCTGTCGCGGGCCAGCCGCACCAGCGCGCTCTCGGAAATCCGCGACATCGCCGGGCGCCCGGTGATCTACGGCGGCGACGTGTTCGCGGTCAGCCACTCCGGCGTGTTCGCGGCCACTGACCTGCGCACCGGCACGGCGCGCTGGAGCCTGCCGGTGGTGGGCATCACCGCGCCGCTCCCGGCCGGCGACGTGGTCTATGTGGTGGCCAAGGACGGCCAGGTGATCTGCGCCTCGCGCGAGAGCGGCCAGATCTACTGGATGCACGACCTCAACGCCGGCTACGTGCCGGTGGCGGCGAAGAAGGGCTTCTTCCACATGGGCGTGCCGTTCATGGACAAGAAGGTCATCAAGCCGGTGTGGTCGAGCCCGATCCTGGTGAACAACCGGCTGATCATCGTGGGATCCGGCGGACAGCTGATCGCGCTGAACGCCAAGACCGGCGCCCAGGAGAAGCGCGTCGAGCTCGGCGCGCCGGCCCTGATCGCCCCGATCGCCGCGGGCGACACGATCTATGTGGTGACGGACGACGCCCAGCTGATCGCGCTGCGCTGATCCTTCGCCTATAGACTGACGCCATGGCGCTTAAACTAGCGATCGTCGGGCGTCCCAACGTCGGCAAGTCCACGCTGTTCAACCGGCTGGCGGGCAAGAAGCTCGCCATTGTCGACGACCAGCCGGGCGTGACCCGCGACCGGCGCTTCGGCACCGGGCGGATCGGCGACCTCGACCTCGAGATCATCGACACGGCGGGCTTCGAGAACGTCACCGACGAGAGCCTGGAGGCGCGGATGCGCCTGCAGACCGAGATGGCCATCGACGAGGCCGACGTGGCGCTGTTCGTCATCGACAGCCGCGACGGCGTGACCCCGATCGACGAGGTGTTCGCCGAGATCCTTCGGCGGCGCGACATGCCGGTGGTGCTGGCGGCCAACAAGGCCGAGGGCCGGGCGGGCGACACGGGCATCCTGGAGGCGTTCGGGCTGGGCCTCGGCGAGCCGGTGCCGATCTCCGCCGAGCACGGCGAGGGCATGGCCGATCTCTACGCCGCGCTGATCGCGGTGGCGCCGACCCAGGACGACCTCAGCGACGACGACGGCGACAAGGCGGTGAAGATCGCCATCGTCGGGCGGCCCAACGCCGGCAAGTCGACGCTGGTCAACAAGCTGATCGGGGAGGACCGGCTGCTGACCGGGCCCGAGGCCGGCATCACGCGCGACGCCATTCCGGTGGACTGGAGCTGGGACGACCGGCCCGTGCGGCTGGTGGACACCGCTGGGCTGCGGCGCAAGGCCAAGGTGCAGGAGAAGCTGGAGAAGCTCTCCACCCACGACAGCATCCGGGCGATCACCTTCGCCGAGATCGTGATCCTGGTGATGGATGCGACGCATCCGTTCGAGATCCAGGACCTGCAGATCGCCGACCTGGTGGAACGCGAGGGCCGGGGCCTGGTGTTCGTGCTGGCCAAGTGGGACCTGGTGGAGGACCAGCAGGCGACGCTGGCGGCGATCACCGAGGAGGCGCAGCGGCAGCTGCCGCAGGTGAAGGGCGCGCCGATCATCGCGCTCTCGGCCGAGACCGGGCGCGGCCTGGAGCGGCTGATGCCGGCGGTGTTCAAGACCCACGCCGACTGGTCGACCAAGGTGAAGACCCGGGACCTTAACGACTGGCTGTCGATGGCCATCCAGCGCCATCCGCCGCCGGCGGTGTCGGGGCGGCGGATCAAGCCGAAGTACATGGCCCAGACCAAGGCCAGGCCGCCGACCTTCGTGCTGTTCGCCAGCCGGGCGGACCAGCTGCCGGAGAGCTATCGCCGCTACCTGATCAACTCGATCCGCGAGAGCTTCGACCTGCCGGGCGTGCCGATCCGGGTGACGGTGAAGTCCAACAAGAACCCCTACGCCGAGGGCGAGGAGAAGGCCGGGCAGGGCTCGGCGCGGGCCCCGTTCGGCGAGAGCCTGCCGACCACCGGCCTGAAGGCCAAGACGCGCACCGCGGCGGCGGCGAAGGCGAAGGCGGGCGCGGCGGGCAAGCCCAAGGCGTTCGGCAAGGGCAAGCCGAAGCCCAAGGCCGGCAATCCGCGCGGTCGCTCAGCCAAGCTGAGCCGGCCCGGCGTCAAGCCGAAGCGAGCGTCCCGCGGGCCTGCCAGTCCGCGAAGGCCACGGTAGCCGTCGGCAGGCCCAGGTCGGCCTGGGCGAGTTCCACCACCAGCGGGCCGATCTCGGCCGGGTCGGGCAGGGTCATCGGGTCCTCGCCCGGGAAGCCTTCGGCGCGCATGGCCGTCCGCATGGGGCCGGGCGACAGCAGGGCGGCGCGCACGGAGGTCTGCTCCAGCTCGTCGGCCCAGGTGCGCACCATGTGCTCCATCGCGGCCTTGGTGATCCCGTAGGGGCCGAAGAAGGCCCGCGGCTGCGCCGCGACGCCCGTCGTCAGGAAGATCGCCCGCCCGGCCGGCGCGGCGCGCAGCAGCGGCTCGAACGAGCGGATCACGCGATAGGTGGCGGTCAGGTTGACCGCCACGACGCGATCCCAGTGCTTGGGCTCGATATGGCTGACCGGCGTGACGGGCCCGAGGATGGCGGCGGCGTGGACCAGGATGTCGACGCGCCCGAACCGCTGGTGCAGCGCCAGGCCCAGGCCGTCGAGGCCGTCGCCGTCGGCGACGTCCAGTGGCACGAGGGTGGCGGACTCGCCGGTGGCGGCGCGGATCTCGTCATCGAGTTCGGTGAGGCCACCTTCGGTGCGGGCGACGGCGACCACGTGAGCGCCGGCCTTGGCCAGCGCGATGGCGGCGGCGCGGCCGATGCCGCGGCTGGCGCCGGTGACGACGGCGATCTTGTCGGTAAGCGGTAGGGTCTCGGACATGGCCGGGGGTCTAGCCTGCCTCGGGGACGGAGTCAGCCTCGGTCCGGGCGGCGTAGCGCTGAGCAATCGCGGCGCAGGCCATGAGCTGGATCTGGTGGAAGATCATCAGCGGGATCATGGCGATCCCGGCGACGGCCGGGTTGAGCAGGGCCGCGGCGATCGGCGCGCCGCTGGCCAGGGACTTCTTGGAGCCGCAGAAGACGATGGCGATCTCGTCGGCCTTGTCGAAGCCGAGCGCGCGGGCGGCCAGCGCCGTGGCCGCCAGGACCACGCCCAGCAGGGCGAGGCACAGGCCCAGCAGGCGCACGAGGTCGAGCGCACCCAGGCGGCTCCAGACGCCGCCGACCACCGCGCCGGAGAAGGCGGTGTAGACGATCAGCAGGATGGTGCCGCGGTCGAGCTTGCCCAGCGTCTTGTTGTGGCGGGCGACGAAGGCGCCGATCCAGGGGCGCAGCAGCTGGCCGGCCATGAACGGGACGAGGAGCTGCAGGATGATCGCCCAGAAGGAGCCTGGGCTGATCGCGCCCTTGGCGTGCATCAGCAGGCCCGCCAGCAGGGGCGTGATGAACACGCCCAGCATGTTGGAGAGCGAGGCCGAGGCGACG
>JACXTT010002121.1_pt1 | contig 31811 bp, 26 predicted proteins | sample 9270951 | NCBI WGS metagenome assembly JACXTT01 (sample SAMN15532306, study PRJNA645909) | rock metagenome | isolation source: weathered quartz diorite | place: Puerto Rico | collected 2017-06-21
GTTTTTAAATAATCGGCCAGTTTTTTATAAGTAGGCGAAATAACGGTGGTGATGGCTTTTTTATAAGCTTCGGTCAATTGCTTTTTATCCGCATCAGAAAAGTCTTTGGGCAGATTGGTGATCGGTCCATAAAATAAACTTTTTGTAGGATCTGCAACTACCAGGTCCTGCAATTCGGGGATGGTTTTTACAACCAATGCTTTAGGTAAAACCACACCCGCTTTGATGCCTTTGTTAAAATTGCTGATGGCAGTATCGGCCCATACCGAAAATGCCGACACGCGCTTTAACCAATCATTATAATCCTTAACGGTTTTAAACGGTTGTGAACCCGAACCTGAGCCTAACTGCCCCATAGTAAGTGGCAGTGCATAAAACTGGTTAAAGGGCATGTATTCAAAATGCTGTTTAAAACCATCCAATGCAAGCTGCGCCTCGTAAGTGAAAATATCGTATGAAAGCTGATCGGCCTCGCTCAGGTCTTCGCGGTTAAAGTGTTTTACCTGGGCCAGGTAATTTTCATAAAAAGCTTTTGATTTCGCTAAAAACTCCACCGATCCATCGTTGGGCAATTGATCATTATAGCGATTATCACCAATACCGGTAGCATTAAGCGGATATAGTTTTAATGATTCTTCAAAGTAATTATCGAATACTTTAGCCAGTTCAGGATTGTCGGTTTTGGATGAACTGTTTGTTTTGGGCTGGTTGCAGGCAGCTAAAATAGCCGCAGCAAAAATGTAGAGAACGGTTTTCTTCATTTTTAGTTAGTAGTTAATCAGTAAAGCTAACAAAATGAAAATTAGGAAAACTGTGCGTGAATCACCTTTTAATAGAATAGCTCAATCCTTATCATGTCATTGCTGTAAGGACCGACGAGGCAATCGCGTAGCTATACAGGACCGTTTTGCTTGGTGTAGACCCGCTCATGGCCGCGGGAAGGCCTAGTTACTTTTGTCGCGACAAAAGTAACCAAAAACGCTGTCAGCAGAAATCCTTCGTTGCCGCACAGTGCCTTTACCCTGCAAAACGGGCAGAACCATCCCGATATTTATCGGGACTAAACCTTACCTCCACTTCATTCGCTCAGTATCCCACGCTTCAGATAAGGTTCGCAATGCCCTTACGGCCGCACAGGCCAGTATTTTTCTGCCCGCTTTCGCCCGAAGCTTATCTGCTGACGGGGAAAGAGAAATGGGTGTTTTTAATCACTAATTAACCCCCGCTTATCTGCTGGCGGAAAAAAGAGCTTCAATCACTAATTCACTAAATCACTAATTCAATAATTATTTTATCCCCATTTCTTTCTTCAGGAACTGACCGGTAAAGCTGTTCTTTACCTTGCACAAACCTTCTGGTGTGCCCGAGAACAGGATATTGCCCCCTCCCGATCCGCCTTCTGGTCCCAGATCAATCACGTGATCAACCACTTTAATTACGTCCAGGTTATGCTCAATTACCAGTACGGTATTGCCTTTATCAACCAGTTGATATAGTACACCCAACAGCACGTTGATATCCTCAAAATGCAAACCAGTGGTTGGTTCGTCCAGTATATAAAAAGTATTGCCCGTGTCTTTTTTGGAGAGCTCGGTAGCCAGTTTAACCCGCTGAGCCTCGCCGCCTGACAGAGTTGTTGAGGCCTGGCCAAGGGTGATATAACCCAAACCTACATCATACAAGGTTTTAACCTTACGGTAGATAGATGGGATATGCTCAAAAAATGGCGTGGCATCCTCAATGCTCATATCCAACACATCGCTGATGGATTTACCACGATAGCGTACTTCCAGCGTTTCGCGGTTGTATCGGCGACCGCCGCATTCTTCGCAAGGTACCTGTACATCGGGTAAAAAGTTCATCTCGATCACCTTCATACCGGCTCCCTGGCAGGTTTCGCAACGGCCACCTTTTACGTTGAATGAGAAACGACCTGGTTTGTAGCCACGGATGCGTGATTCTGGCAGGGCCACATAAAGATTACGGATATCTGAGAACACCCCGGTATAAGTAGCCGGGTTGGAGCGTGGTGTACGACCGATTGGTGTTTGATCGATCTCGATCACCTTGTCGATATTTTCCAGTCCCTCAATTTTTTCATAAGGCAAAGGTTGTTTCTTGGCCCTGAAAAAATGATGGTTCAGGATAGGATATAGTGTTTCGGTGATCAGGCTTGATTTACCACTGCCGGACACCCCGGTAATGCCTATAAGCTTACCCAGCGGAAAATCAACCGATACCTTTTTCAGGTTATGCCCGGTAGCTTTTTTAAGACTCAGTATTTTGCCGTTACCTTCCCGGCGTTTTTCCGGGATGGCAATGGAGCGCTCGCCATTGATGTAGGATGTGGTAAGCGTATGTTTAGCCATCAGCTCGGCTGGTGTGCCTTCTGCTACTATCTGTCCGCCATGTACGCCGGCTGCCGGACCCATATCAATCACGTGGTCGGCTTCCAGTATCATGTCCTTATCATGCTCCACCACTAATACGGTGTTACCCAGATCGCGCAGGTTTTTGAGCGCATTGATCAATCGTTCGTTGTCACGCTGGTGCAGGCCGATGCTGGGCTCATCCAGAATGTACATGACATTCATCAGTTGTGAACCTATCTGCGTGGCCAAACGGATACGCTGTGCCTCGCCACCCGACAGGGTTTTGGCCGTACGATCAAGCGTTAAATAGCTCAAACCAACATCCAGCAGGAACACAATACGCGCACGGATCTCTTTCAGGATCTCCTTGGCAATCACATTCTGACGTTCGGTCAGCCTGTCTTCCAGGTTGTTGAACCATTCCTGTAGGGTACGTATATCCATACAGGCCAGTTCAAATATATTTTTATTGTCGACCTTAAAATGCAGCGACTCCTTTTTCAATCTGGCGCCATCACAAACCGGACAGGTTTTCAACACGCGATAATTTTCCATATCGTCCATGCCTTCATCGCCGCGGCGCTCCTGCTGCTCTTCCAGCATGCGCACAATACCGTCAAACGTAATCTGGTAGCTTTGTACATTCCATTTGTTGTACTCTACGGCAACGGTAATCATATCCGGCGATCCGTTCAAAATGATGTCCTTTTGCTCGGGCGTCAGTTTTTCGATCGGGGTGGATAATGAAAATTCGTATTTTTTGGCCAGCGATTTCAATACTTGGAATATCCAGGTTTCGCGATACTCGCCGATTGGCGCAAGGCCACCATTCATGATGCTCAGTTTGGGATTGGGGATAACCGAAGCTTCGTCAACCTCAAAAATATAGCCCAGGCCATTACACTTTTCGCAGGCGCCATAAGGCGAGTTGAAGGAAAAAGTATTGGGTTGTGGCTCATCATAAGATATGCCCGATACCGGGTCCATGAGGTACTTGCTGTAATAAGCTACATTATTATCCTTATCACCTACGCGGATGATGCCTTTGGCAATCTTGAGCGCGGTTTGTACCGAAGTGTATAAACGTTTGCTGTCTTTTTCAGATACCACCAGGCGGTCAACCACAATATCAATATCGTGTATCTTATAACGGTCAACCTGCATTTTGGGTTCCACATCGGCCATGGCACCATCTATCCATACTTTGAGGTAGCCCTGTTTACGGATGGATTCAAAAAGTTCACGGTAATGACCCTTACGGGCTTTTACCACAGGTGCCAGGATGTTTACCGGCTGGCCGTCGAACTTTTCGGTAATGGTTTTCAGGATCTGGTCTTCGCTCATGCGCTCCATTTTCTCGCCGGTGGTGTAAGAGTAAGCATCGCCGGTACGGGCAAAAAGCAAACGCATAAAATCATAGATCTCGGTAATGGTACCCACTGTCGACCTTGGATTTTTGCTGGTTGTTTTTTGCTCAATGGCAATAACCGGACTCAGTCCCGAAACCTTATCCACATCGGGGCGCTCCATACCACCCATGAACTGGCGCGAGTAGGCCGAAAATGTTTCCATATAACGGCGCTGCCCTTCGGCATAAATGGTGTCAAAAGCCAGGGATGATTTGCCGCTGCCACTCAAACCGGTGATCACCACCAGTTGGTTGCGCGGAAAAGAAACATCAATATTTTTTAAATTATGTACCCTGGCGCCATAAACTTCAACTTCGCTTTGTTCGCCCAGGTCAACGGTTATTTCGTTCATATGTGTTATTGGTACCCAATTTATTAAACCCCGGTAAGTGGGTTTACTTTTAAAAGCTGATGTAAGATAAGGCCTTTAAAAGAAAATGCTAAAAATTTAAGCAAATGTACGAAAAATTGATGTGGATTTTATGCTAAGCGTGTCAGCATAAGGTTAATATTTACTGGGTTAAGGAGAACGATAAAATGCAATTGTCATTTGCCAGGTATAAAAGATCTCTCCTCGTACCTGCGCTGTCCGAAGTCAGAGACTTCGGACAGCGCAGGTTGTCATCTCGAACGAGGCACGAGGAGAGATCTTATACGTGGGGCATGTCAATTGTATAAGATCTCTCCCTCCGGTCGAGATGACATTAAGCATGAGATTATTAACGTGATTGATAATCCGCCACAATACGCAGCGCTTCATCCAGTCTCTTCAATCCCAAATTATGCTGCAACTGTTCCCGGTGAACCTGGGCATATTGCAGGCGGTTGTCCATATTGGCCAGGCTGAGTTTCCCTGTCCAGATGAGGTCATGAAATTCCCTGAAATCGGGCACGGGCATATCCGGGTTGATAGTTTTATCGGCGGTTTTGCCTACTATGGTAAAAACAACAAAGTAAAATAGGTGAAGGATCTGCCGCATCAGGAAAAAGCGGGCATGCTGATATTCATTAGCATCTTCACCAAAATAGGCTTTTAAGTAAGTTTTTTCGTCCTCTTCGTTCTTTACTAAAAAATTCGCCATGATGGCCAGGTCCAGGTAGCGGTCGTTTAAAAAAGCAGCTTCCCAGTCAACCAGCCATACCCTTTCGCCATCAAACAGGGTGTTTTCGGGCTTAAGATCATTATGACAGCCTACCATATCTTCGGTATTACGGGGATAAATGTCTTTTACCTGGGTATAAAAATCAAATAGTTTGGCAGTTATATCTTCGGACATCAATTTATCGGCCCGGAATTTTTCAATAAACTCGCCAATTTTATCCAGGTAGTTGATGCGGAAAGGAAAAGGCGGTAACGAGTGCAGTTGCTTAAGCAGCTGAGGTAGTTTTGTTTTGGCTTTCCCCATCGGGAAAGGTTTGGCTTCTATAAAATCAATAATGGCAATCCTGTCTTCTATATGGGTGTACCATACCTTTGGGGCTATCCCGGCTTCGGTGGCGGCTTTCATGCAGTTATATTCCAGCGTTGGATCGGCCATGGCATCCGTGCGGGTAATGATCCGGAGCAGGTAGGGTTTCCCCTGAACGATAATTTTAAAAACCAGGGCCGATGAAAGGCCCGCGGTGAGTTCACGGATATCATCCAGGGTATTGGTGCCAAAAGCTGCCAGCAAAGCATGATCAACAGCGGTTTTTTTGTCTTCAGGAATCATAAATATAGGCTTTAAAATAGTGATGATGAGCCAAATATATTTATGGTTTTTTACTTTCGGAGGCTTTTAAAAGTATATTTTTTGCGCCGTACTTTTTGGATAAAATTGACGTTTACCCTATAGATTAATTGCTGAATTATTGATTTAGTGAATTAATGATTTTTTCTCCTCCCTTCACCTATCTGGTCCTATTTTTCAGCATATCTGTCGCATTTTGCGTTTTACTCCGTATTATAAAGAAATCACAATCCTGTAATGATGAAACATTTAACCCTGTTTTGGAGTGCTGTTATTATGGTACTCGCATTGTTTTTGATGACCTCCTGTAAAGACAATCATCAAAGCCTGAAAGCCGATGACGAAAAAAAGCTGAAAGAGCTTTATACCAATATTCAAAAAATAGCACAGCAATTTAACTGTGATAATGCCAATGATTGGCAATTTACACCGATTGGCTCAAAGGCATGCGGCGGTCCTACAGGTTTTATAGCCTATTCCATCAAACTGGATACAGCGGTTTTTCTGCAAAAAGTACGATCTTATACGGCGGAGCAAGAGGCCTTTAATAAACGATGGGGCATAAGCTCGGATTGTATGATGATTCAGTCGCCCAAAGGCGTAGCCTGCGAGGACGGGAAACCGAAGTTTTTTTATTGAAATTTTAACTTCTATTCAGCAGAAAGCTTGCTAACCCCAGGAGGGGTGCTTGCGGCAGGGAATCACTAATTAAAAACAAAAAAGTCCTGCTTTCCATCTGGGAAAGCAGGACTCAGGGTGCTCCGTAATGTATTTTTTAATTAATTAAAAATCAATTAATTAAAATTCAGCAATGAGGTAGGTGGGGTCATGGCGAAATAATCGTCGTACCCGTACTTTTTAGGTTGCTGGATAATTGCTTTCATGGCAATAAGCTTGTAAACATATGAACCGGTTTCGCGGTTCAGGCTCATGCGGAAGTAATTATCTTCATTTTGTTTGTTAATAGCTCTTTCCAGCTTAACAGAACCGTTGTTGTAGGCGGCTGCGGCCAGTGTCCAGTTATTAAATTCACCGTATAGTTCTTTGATATACTTGCAGGCAGCAATGGTTGATTTACGCAGATTAGTGCGCTCGTCGACCCCATGGCCCACTTTAAGCCCGTAAGTACGCGCAGTGCCCGGCATAAATTGCCATAAGCCACGTGCTCCCCTTGGTGAAGTGCCTTCGCAAAGGCCCGACTCCACCAGCGGGATGTACTTAAAATCATCGGGGATACCATAAAGCCTTAAAAGCGGTTCAATAATAGGGAACCATTTTTCGGCTTTGCGATGCAGAATGGTCGACTGAACGGTTTTGAAATTATGCTGTTTAAGCGATACTTTCAATTTCCGTGTCACCCGTGCATCGTTTACAGGTAAAGCTTCGTTTGCAAAATTGTATGCATTTGCATTGCTTTTTATAAAAATAAATTTCGAGTTCCGATGGCTAATATCCCCAGTGCTCACAACCTTTTCACTGATGGTTGTACTGAAAATATTGAGCTTTGAAATGAGAACCAGCACTAGCATTACGGAGCACGTAAATAAGTGTTTTTTGATCATTTCTTTCTTTATCATTAACTATACATTTGGTTAAAATGTGCTGCAAAGGTATGCTATACAGGGCACATAATCAAATACTTAGCAAAATGCTAAAGATTTTAGCGGCGGTTTTTGGTTCAAAAACAGGCTTTAAAAGTGTTTAAACCGGGTTTTTGAACCGCTTAAAATTTTTGCTTTTTTTGATTAAAAATTGCCAAAAAAGCGTATCTTTGACCCTCACGCTGCGAAAGCGCAAAACAAAAAAATATGGTATTTAAGAGACCACAAGGTAGTCGCGACGACAAGCCAAAAAGAACAACAGGCCGGAGCTCAGGAAGCGACGAAAAACCCAAAAGACCTGCAACCGCAAAAGGCAAAGCCACGCCAAACGGAGAGAAAAAGAAATTCACCAAACCAGAACCCAAAACTTTTCAGAGCAACAGGTTTAGCGACGATAAGCCCAAAAGCAATTTCAGGGATGGCGCATCATCATCTGGTGAAAGAAAATCTGGCGGAAGATCAAAACCTTATTCAGGTCGCCCATCAGGTGATAGTTCATCATCGGGCGATAAAAAATCATTCACCCCGCGCAACAAGCCTTACTCTGGCAGGCCAACCGGCGGCGACGAAGAAAGACCGAAAAGAAGTTTCGGCTCCAATTCAGCAGGTGAAAGAAAGCCTTACTCGGGCCGTCCATCATCTGGTGAGGACGAAAGACCAAAAAGAAGTTTTGGCGGCAGCGCAACCGGCGACAAAAAACCATACTCATCCCCTCGTACCCGCTCAGCTGCAGGTGCCGAAGGTAAACCCAAAAGAAGTTTTAGCGAAGGCGGCGACCGTAAGTTTGGCAACAGGCCAACCGAAGGCGGCTTTAAAAAACGCGATGACGCTTCATTTAAAGATAAACCTTACCGCGATAAACCATCACGTGATCAGGACGCGCCGGCTAAAACCATGCGCGGCCGTAAAAATCCGGCTGCTCCAAAAGCAAAAGACGATGGTCTTATCCGCCTCAACCGTTATATCTCCAACGCAGGTATCTGCTCACGCCGTAAGGCTGATGAGCTGATCATTGCCGGTGTTGTTTCGGTGAATGGTGTGGTGGTTGATGAACTGGGCGCCAAGGTTGACCCTACAAAAGACGATATCAAATACAACGGCGAAACTCTTCGCCGCGAAAAAATGGTTTATGTATTATTGAATAAACCAAAAGACTATATCACTACTACCGAAGATCCTCAGGAACGCCGTACCGTAATGCACCTGGTTGAAAAAGCAACTAAGGAACGCATTTACCCTATCGGTCGTTTAGACAGGAACACCACCGGCTTATTGCTCATGACCAACGACGGTGAACTGGCCGACAAGCTGTCGCACCCGCGCAGCAACATCAGCAAGTTGTACCAGGTGGAGCTGAGCAAAGCTTTAACCCAGGGCGATTTAAACAAAATTGGTTTTGGTGTTGAACTGGAAGACGGTGTGATAAAACCCGATGCGGTATCATACGTAGCCGGCGGCACAAAAAGAGAAGTAGGCATACAGATACACAGCGGTAAAAACCGTGTGGTGCGCCGTATTTTTGAAAGCCTGGGTTACGAGGTAGTAAAGCTCGACAGGGTGGTTTATGCCAACCTCACCAAGAAGGACCTGCCCCGCGGCAAATGGCGTTTCCTGGATGAAAAAGAAATTATACAATTGAAGCATTTGATCAAATAGAGGTGCAGATATCTGAACCATGATGCTCCTGATTAGGGGATTATCATGAGCAGATCAAAAAATCAGGGCAATCCTTGAATCCCAAAGATCAAGGTTCAGAAACAAAAACAGGGCTATTTTAGCCCTGTTTTTGTTTAATATGCTTGCGTCCAATTGTTAATACTTTTTAAAGCTTTCAAGCTTCATCAGAAATTTGTTAAAATCGATAGTTTTGAATCAATTTTGGAGAATTTTTGAAGTATTTCTCATCAGTTTTTGGCCAGAAAAGTGATGAAATGCCAGGTTTAAAAAGTTTTTGTTTCATGGGGTGATGTGCATTGGATAGCAGGGCTGTTTTTTTAGCAATTTTATTAACTTGCGCTTCGTAACCCAATTACCTCTCTCATGAAAAAAATCGTATTGTTCGTTGTCTTGCTATTGCCTTTGCTCACCAATGCACAGAGCAAACAAAGCAAAAAGAAAGGCCCCTCCACTTATGACCTCGTTATTGGCACCTACACCACGGGTACAAGTAAGGGTATAGCAGTTTACCGCTTTTATGCCGAAAACGGCAGGCTGGCCTATCTGAGCCAGATTGATAATGTGGTGAACCCTTCCTATGTAACCGTAAGTGCCGATAATAAATTTATCTACGCTGTAAATGAGTTGCCCAAAGGCGAAGTAAGCTCTTTTTCATTTGAGGCTAAAACGGGTAAAATGCAGTTCATCAACAAACAATCATCCCTCGGTGCCGATCCTTGCTACATAGCGGTGGATAAGGCCCGTAAGAATGCGTTTATTGCCAACTACTCCAGCGGGCAGGTTACGGTAATGCCTATCAACAAAGACGGCTCATTGGCCAACGGTGTAGAGACGGTAAAAAATGATGGCACAGGTCCTAACAAAGGGCGTCAGGAAGGGCCTCACGCGCACATGAGTATACTATCGCCCGATGAGAAGTATGTGCTGTACAATGACTTGGGGACTGATAAGATACATATCTACCGTTTCCGTTCAGGTAAAAGCTCTCCTTTAAGCGATCCTACATCGATAAGCGTAACCCCGGGCGATGGTCCGCGCCACCTGGATTTTTCTCCGGATAAAAAACACGCCTACCTGATCACCGAAATGGGATCAAACGTACATGTGTTTGATTATGATAACGGTAAGCTTAACCAGAAACAAACTATAACCCTGCTTCCGGAAGGTTTCAAGGGCCAAACCGCGGGTGCAGCTATCCATATATCGCCCAATGGTAAATTTCTGTATGCATCCAATCGTTTAGAAACCAACGAAGTTATTGTGTACTCGATAAATCAGGAAACCGGCGAGCTTACTTTTGTACAGCGCCAATCATCTATGGGCAAAAATCCACGTGATTTCGCTATTGATCCAACCGGTAAATTCCTATTGGTAGCTAACCAAAACAGTGACAGCATATTTGTATTCCGGATTGATCAAACCACCGGCCGTATATCACCAACCGGCTTTAAACTGGAAATTGGCAACCCGGTATGTTTGAAGTTTGTACCTGCTGAATAGGGTGAAAGGATAAAGGTTAAGGGCGAAAGGTTTATATATCTTTCCCGTAAATAAAAAAGGTAAAGCAGAATGTATAAATTCTCTTTACCTTTTTTGTTGCGAACCTTTTACTTTTCGCCTTTATTCTTTTACCTTAAAGTTAGTTGCTTTTTGTGAACGAGTAAATAATATACCCGGTACCACCTGTGCCAATGGCAACTGGTGATTTTAGGGTCATGGTTGAGCCGTCGTTGCTTGCTATATCTAAGCGGTAACCTTCGGCTACGTTTTTAGCTTTGTCGCCCTGGTACAATTTTTTAAACTGAAATTGCGTGCCTGTGCTGCCACCATTATAAACCGACCAGAATATAGTTTGCGAAGTACCGTTCGATAAAGTATACACACCATTACCGCTGTTGGTTAGTTTCCAGGTGCTGCCGGCAAATGCTTCAGGAGGTGCCTGATCAAATACATTTTGAACAGCATTTTGAACCAGGCCATCATAACTTACGTTGTTTAAGGTCCAGGTACCCACAAATTTGCCACGAGATACATTATTAGATACCGTGTTTTTTGGCCCGGAGCAAGCCGATAAAACAAGAATAACGGATAAGATTGCGATTGAGGTTTGAAATATCTTTTTCATGATTGGGGTTATTTTATGGCATAAGAGCATAAATCCTGCCAAACATAGCTAAACTCCACAGTTTTTTGGTTTGAGCTTTTTTTGTATTTCGTTTAAGCGCTTATTGATAGCTTGCGCTACCCGATCTGCTTCTTTAATGTGTGTAAGGCTATTGGCAAATTGCTGATCGTTGTTTTTGGAAAATACCGAGCGGCTTAAATATATTACTGTTTTCATGGTTACTCCTAAAAGTTTTGGTATACGAACTTTTAAACGGAATGTTACGCTTGGGTTAACCTAAAAACAATTATTCTTAAAGTCCGCCGGTTGAGTTTAAAAAACTGATGAGCTTATCCATGGCTTTGGCACGGTGGCTTATTCTGTTTTTTTCTTCCAGGCTGATCTCAGCAAAAGTTACATTATAACCATCCGGCTCAAATATAGGGTTGTAGCCAAACGGATCATTGCCACTTGGTTCAGTGCGGATACTGCCTTCGACGGTTCCGTCAAAAAAATGCTCCTCACCGTTCCAAATCAAAGATATTGTGGTGCGGAAACGCGCTTTACGGTTGGTTTCGCCGGTTAAATTTTGCAACACTTTATTAATGTTTGCCATTTGGTTGCCATGCTCGCCGGCATAACGTGCCGAGTAAACGCCGGGTTCGCCATTTAGGGCGTCTATCTCCAGGCCGCTATCGTCGCCAAAACAATTCAGTTTATATTTCTGGTAGATGTAATGGCTTTTTATAGATGCATTTTCGCGGAAGGTAGTGCCGGTTTCTTCAATATCATCGGTGCAGCCTATATCATCAAGGCTCAATAGCTCAAATTGGCCTTTTATTTTGGCTGATACCTCTTCCAGCTTATGACGGTTATTGGTTGCAAATACTAACTGCTGCATTTTTTTGTGGGATGTAGGGATTAAAGAAGTAAGGATTTTTGGACGAAGGACTTTATATTGTGAACTGTCAGCTTAAAATACTTTCATCAGCTCCCAGAAAATTTTCTTGTTGTCGACACTATCCATCATCTCATCAAAGCTGAAACTGTACAGCGCTGTGCGTGCTCCTGATGTTTTAGGTGTGTTTAGAGCGAGCGAAGTCATACCCTGAGGTATGGAGCCGTTGCCCAGCAGCAGCAATTTTACAGGTTTAAAAAATGCTGCCAATTGTGCAATTGTTGTAGTGCTGTATTTGGCCATATTGAGTATAACAACATCATCCAATTCAAACTCCTTGCGTTTCAATATATTTTGTAGGGCAGCCAGGTGGGCGTCGGCAATAAACTCCTGATTGGGATAGTGAACCAGGATTAAAAAGTTTTTTAAATTTTTACCCAGATAATTAAATGCAGGCTCCGGCGTTTTTACCTCAGGCTTAGTTGCTTGAGGTGCAATTTCAATAGGCTGCGTTTTTATTTCAGGTTCAGATATTTCGGGTTTAAACTCTTCAATGATAGGAGGAGGTGTTTCTCGTTCTTCGTAAAAAGCTTTATCTGTATTTAAGAGATAAAGTTCATCCTGTAATATAAAACGCAGGGCAACCGGGTTTTCGACTTTCACTTTAACAAATTTTAACCAAAAGTAGTTAAATGGTTTCAAGCTTTATAGCCATATTAGCGCAATTATAGGCGCTTATATTTAATTGCCATTTTTTGTTCAGTCATAATTAATAAATTTTACCGAAATTCGAAGTTTTTAACGGACTATTGATCCGTATTATTTAGAGTATAAGTGCATTACATGAGAAAGTTAGGGATATTCATTTTAAGTTTTGTTTTGATCATATCAGTTGCCCATGCGCAAACCAAAGTTGATTCAACTGCAAAAAAAACAGCAAAGGCCGATTCAACAGTGGTGCCGTCGGGCCCAAAGCATACTTTAGATAAAATTGCGGCCATTGTAGGTAACGCACCCATATTACAATCAGACATTGAACTATCATACGCTCAATTCCTTGTTCAGGGTAACCAGCCAGATCCAGGCGTTAAATGCCGTATCCTGCAATCGTTATTAACCCAAAAACTATTGGCACAACAGGCCGCAATTGATAGTATTGAGGTAAAGGAAGATGAGGTTGATAACAATGTTGACCGCCGTATGCGCGAAATGACCCAAAGGGCCGGCGGGCAGGAAAAGCTGGAAGCATTCCTGGGTAAATCTGTTATTCAGTACAAAGACGAGATTCGCCCCGATCTGAAAGAACAAATGGTTGCGCAGAAAATGCAGCAGCACATTACCGAAAAGTTGAATGTAACCCCGCAGGATGTTAAAACCTACTACGATAAGATCCCGAAGGATAGTTTACCTTCCTTCAATAAAGAAGTAGAAGTTGGCGAGATTGTATTTCAGCCGAAACTGAATAAAGAAGAAAAGGAACTGTATAGGGAAAAAGCAGAAGAACTACGCCAGCGTATTAAAAAAGGTGAAGACTTTGGAACGCTTGCCCGTTTATACTCGCAGGATCCGGGCTCAGCACCTGACGGTGGCGACCTGGGCTTTGCCGACCGTACCACCTTTGTGAAAGAATTTACAGCAAATGCCTTCAGACTTAAAGCTGGTGAAATATCACCTGTGTTTGAAACCGATTTCGGCTTTCACTTTTTACAGGTGATTGAGCGCAGGGGTGAGCAGGTACATGTTCGGCATATATTAATAGCTCCGGTAATTACCCAGGCCAGTTTAGAAAGAGCGAAAGTAAAGGCAGATAGTATCTATAACCTGATGGTGACCAATAAGAAAATCGACTTTTCGAGCGCAGCTGCTTATTATTCTGATAATAAGGATACCAAATACAATGGTGGTATGATGCTGAATGCAGAAAACGTTCAAAACCGAACTACCTTTATTCCTACTGATAAACTTGACCCTAAGGTAGCCCTTACGGTTGATACTATGAAAATTGGCAGCATATCAAAGCCTGATGTGTTTACTGGAGCCGATGGTAAAAAAACATATAAGATATTATATCTTAAGTCGGCAACAAATGCGCATAAAGCCAACCTGGAACAGGATTTTCCTAAACTAAAGGATATGGCTTATGAGGATAAAACCAACCGTGCAGTAACCCAGTGGTTTGAAAAACGCAGGAAAGAAACTTTTATTAAGGTTGATCAGCAATACCAATCCTGCGACATCCTGAAAAAGTGGATTACCCCACCAACAACTACCGCGCAAGCTAAATAAAATTAACAATATGCAACACCGATCTGACGTGGAAGCTGCCGATGCTTTAAGGCAGGCATATCAGCAAATACGCTCCGAAATAGGTAAAGTTATCATCGGGCAGGATGAAGTGGTAAAATTTGTATTGGTATCCATCTTCAGCAATGGTCATTGTTTGCTGGTTGGGGTACCTGGACTTGCCAAAACCCTGTTGGTACAAACTATAGCCAGGGTGCTTGATCTTGATTTTAAACGGATACAATTTACGCCCGATCTGATGCCGTCAGACATCATCGGATCTGAAATACTGGGCGAAGACCGTAATTTTAAATTTATACCCGGTCCGGTTTTCTCTAATATTATCCTGGCCGACGAAATTAACCGCACACCGCCAAAAACTCAGGCTGCCCTGTTAGAGGCCATGCAGGAGAAAGCGGTTACTGCCGCCGGTGTTACTCATAAGCTTGCCCAGCCATTTTTTGTACTGGCTACGCAAAACCCTATTGAGCAGGAAGGTACCTATCCACTGCCCGAGGCACAACTTGACCGCTTTATGTTTAGTGTTGCGCTAAACTACCCCTCTTTTCAGGAAGAGCTGCAGGTGGTTAAAAACACAACGAGTACGGTACAAACAGAGGTTAATAAAATACTGAATGCCTCTCAGATTACTTATTTTCAGCAATTGGTACGTAATATACCAGTAACCGACCATGTACTGGAGTATGCCGTTAAACTGGTATCCAAAACCAGGCCTAATGGTGAGTTTGCCACCCCGCAGATCAATCGTTTACTAAGCTGGGGTGCCGGGCCAAGGGCATCGCAATTCCTCATCCTGGGCGCTAAATGCCATGCCGTGATCAATGGTAAGTATTCGCCCGATATTGAGGATGTACAAGCTATAGCCAAGCCTATTTTAAGTCACCGTATTGTGCGCAGCTACCATGCCGAGGCCGAAGGGCTGTCAGCCGCTGATATTATTCAACAGTTGTTTTAAGAAAGGTAATTTGTGATCCTGAGAAAAGAAAGATCTATTCGTAAATATACATAGCGCTTAATAGATGCTTCACTACGTTCAGCATGACAAATATTAATATAAAACAAAAAGGGAGCAGTTCTCAGAACTGCTCCCTTTTTGTTTGGGTATAAAAATCCTTATTCGTTTTCAATGGCAGAGAATACCTCCAGCAGGATATCCCATTTTTTTGTTTTATCAAGCTCCCAGATACGTACATAGTTATAGTTACTTACCACATTGCCTTTAGTTATACGGGCATGACCATAAGTGTAAGCCAGATCGTTACTGGCAGCGCGGCCGCCGTCTGTAGTTTCGGCAGTGATGCTGATAGCCTGGTTGTTAATGAATTTCATAATCACATCCGGACCTGTCATTGAATCGAAACCAGGGAAATAATAGCGGGCTTCAGGGCTTAAAAACTCTTTGTAGCTAGCTAATGCTGATATGGTTAATGAGTGATTAAATATCTTGTCGGTGTTTACGATGATGCTTTTTGCGGTGAAAGGATCTTTGCTGGGTGCTGAACGGGTTGCAGTAGGCTCTTTAAAATCTGTTACTTCTTCTTGTTCAGGTTCAGGGTGTTGTATGCCCAGGTCTATCAGTAGCTTTAGTTTACCTTCCGAGTCAGAACGCCAAACGGAAACATAGTCACCAAAAACTTTGTCGTCATCACTTTTACCGTTAGTATAGATATAAGGGCCGGCAGTAAAGGCCAAATCACCATTTGCTGATATGCGGCCAAATTTAGGTATCCAGCTTAGCTTACCTGCTTGTTTGTCAATATTAGAGTAAAAATCAGTGATCTTAACGGCATTAGGCTTAAAAACAATGCCTTCCGGATCTGCAAAGGCTAAAAAGCCATCTTTTATGCCTTTACGCTCTACTAATTTATTAAAAGCTTCTTCGGCACTAACTACCTTATTTACTTGTGCGGGAGCAGCTTGCGCAAAGGCAAATGCACTGTAACCAATAAATGTAGCAGCTAATATTATTTTCTTCATGGTCATATTAGATTTTGGGGCAATTTAACAATAAATTTTAAGTGGGGAATGTAATTTGAATTAAGGTGATAAGCAAATAACCCCGCAGCACGGCAGCTAAATAAACTCATATCTGAAACGAAGGGGTTTGTATTTAATTGTAACTGAACGGAGTTAATCATGCAAAAATTGATACCTAAGGGCAAATATTAACTAAATGCCTTGAATTAAAAACTAATTAACCGCATAGCGCTGATTATGTTTTGATTAAAAAAAGCATTATGCTCATATTTATAAAAAATTACGTTATAATGAACAAATTTATCCTCTGTTTTATGGCTCTGCTATTGGCTTTTTTTACTAGCCATGCCCAGATAATGCATGATTTGCAAGGTAAGCCTTACATGGAACAAGCCTATACCGAAGTGGATGGCAACCCACTGCTGATTAATAATTGGGTTGAAGGGGCCATTGACTTTGTTAATGGAAAAACCGTAAAGGTTAAGGTAAAATATGATCTGGTAAAAGATGTGCTTCTGTTTCAAAATAAAAGTGACACAACGGCTATGTATTTTGTTGAACCTGTGAAAGCATTTAAATTAGGCAGTCCTGTTAATGAAGAAAGTGATATCCTTCTTCCTGCGTTTAATAGCGGGTACCCTGTTATCGACAGTCAGACGCCAGCTTCGTTTTACCAGGTAATTGCCTGCGGCAAAACACAGCTATTGAAGCATTACAGAAAAGTGATACGTACCGATCAGGCCTTTAACTCAGCTACCGCCACCAAAACATTTGTCCAGACTGATATTTACTATCTTTTTGCCAATAACCAGATGAGTAGGATAAAACCCAATCAAAAAAGCATCTTAACTGCCCTGAGCGATAAAGCAGAGCAATTAAAAGGCTATATGAAAAGTAATACCGTTGATTATAAAAGCGATGTGTCTTTGGCTAAACTGTTCAGCTATTATAATTCGCTTTAACAAATCAGGATTTGCTCCAGTGCGTACCGTCTTTACTATCCTTTAGCTGAAAACCAATCCGGGCCAGGCCATCGCGTATCTTGTCTGATATGGCATAGTCCTTATTGATCTTAGCTTCGCTCCTGAGTTCAACTATCAGGTTCAGTACATTGGGCAGATCGTCATTGGCCGCTTGCTCATCTTTCAGCCCCAATACATCCAGCACAAAGGTGTTCATTAAGGTTTTAAGCAGTTGCAAATTGGCTTCATCTATCTTCATTTTGCCATCATGAACCGAATTGATAATGCGCGATGCCTCAAAGAGTTCGGCAATGAGTACCGGACTATTAAAATCATCGTTCATAGCCGCGTAGCAACGCTGTAACAAAGGCTCTATCTCAATTTCGGTAGTAGTACTTGCCTTTAATCCATTAAGCAGCGCAAAGGCGTTCATTAAGCGTTTAAAGCCTTTTTCCGATGCCTCCATAGCCTCGTTGCCAAAATCAAGCGTACTACGGTAGTGCGCCTGCAGCATAAAAAACCTTACGGTCATCGGGCTGTAGCCTTTATTCAGTATGGAGTTATTGCCGGTAAAAAGCTCATGCGGCAAAAAGCTGTTGCCTAATGATTTTGACATTTTTTGCCCATTTACCGTAAGCATATTGGTATGCACCCAGTAATTGGCCGGGTTTACACCGCAGCAGGCCTCGTGCTGGGCAATTTCATTAGTATGGTGTGTTGGTACCAGGTCAATACCGCCGCCGTGTATATCAAACTGGTTGCCCAGGTATTTCTGGCTCATGGCCGAGCATTCCAGGTGCCAGCCCGGGAAGCCAACGCTCCAGGGAGATGGCCATTTCATCAGGTGCTCCGGTTTGGCTTTTATCCACAGGGCAAAGTCAAGCTTGCCATGTTTTTCATCCTGACCGCCAAGTGTACGGGTATTGTTAAGCAAATCTTCCAGGTTACGGCCGCTCAGTATACCATAGTTTTTGGTTTTGTTGTACTTCTCCACATCAAAATACACCGTACCATCAACCTCATAAGCATATCCTTTTTCCAGGATCTGCTTCACCATTTCTATCTGCTCAATAATATGGCCGGTAGCGGTAGGTTCAATACTGGGTGGCAGTGTATTAAATATTTGCATTACATCATGAAAGCCAACGGTGTACTTTTGTACAATTTCCATCGGTTCCAGTTGAGCTATTTTTGCTTTTTTTGATATTTTGTCTTCTCCCTCGTCACCAGCATCACCTTCCAGGTGACCAGCATCGGTTACATTGCGAACATAGCGAACCTTATATCCAATTTGAGTAAGGTATCTGAAAATAAGGTCGAATGATATATAAGTACGGCAGTTGCCCAGGTGCACATCGCTGTAAACAGTAGGGCCACATACGTACATGCCCACATGGGGTGCGTTAAGCGGTTTAAATTTTTCCTTTTTACGGGTTAAAGTATTGTAAACAAACAAATTTTGTTGCATAAGCGCAAACTTACGATTTTTTCAATTTCATGCTAGTATAGAGCCAAGAGATTAGAATCAAGAATCAAGATTTAGGATAATACCAGGATTATTTTACATGCTCTTGATTCTTGACGCTGATTTCCTGACTTTTTCCCTCATTAAATGGTTAGGTTGGATTTAAGCATGATGGCTAAACCCGGTTAAAAAGTGGGTTTACATGATTTCATGAAAAAATGATTGAAAATTTATATATTTATTTGTAAATCAGAATGTTGTAAAAATGTAAACCATGAAAAGTGTAAACCCATGTAAACCCAGTTTTTAACCAAATTAGCCACCTATTGAATGATCATACTTAACGCGTGTTTACTGCGACAGATAGTACACGTCTTCAATCTTGACTCTAATCTTTTGACTCTTTTTCAATTGAGCACCACATCACTACGGAGGGGATAATGGTCAGATAGTTTTTTTTCGATGATTTTGTAGGTGGCTATATCAAACTGCGGACTAGCCATAATATAGTCGATCTGATAGTTCGGAAAGTCGCCATTATAAGTGCGCCCGAATCCCGATCCTTTTTGGCGAAAAGCGTTTTTTAACCCTTTAGCCATCTGGTTAACGGCAAAAGAGGTAGGCGTATCATTAAAGTCACCAGAAATCAGATACGGGTATGGACATTTGGCCGCATGCTCTTTAACCTTAAAAACCTGTTCGCTTCTTTTTTCAAAAGCTATTTTAAGTTTGCCCCCCAGTCTTTTGGTTGATTGCATATCCGTTTTGCCTTTTTTGGATACACTGTCCAGATATTTATAATCTTCGGGGTCAAAGCGGATGGATTGCAGGTGGACGCTATAGAAGCGAAAGATCTTCTCCCCCTTTTTTACATCAACAAATAAACATTGATTCTCGGAGTGGGCTTCTGTAAGGCGGATCAGTCCTTTGCCTACTATCGGAAACCTGGAAAATATGGCCATGCCAATGGCTTCGGTATTGTTAAAGTTGAAAGGCTCAAAATAAAAATTGCTGGCGCCTATGATCCTGATGAGTGAATCGCGCATTTCATACTGACCTTTGTTTTTAGTATAAAATTCCTGAAAACCAATAATGTCGGGTTGCTGCTGGCTTATAAGAGTTAGAATTTGATGCTTGGTGGAGATATCGTTTGAGGCACCATATCGCTTAAAATTGTGAACATTATAGGTCATTACCCTGATAGCGTTTTCTGCCGCGGGTTTTTCAGTCTCTGCACCGCTTAACCTGAAACCAATATTGTTGAACAAAACATTGTAGCCTAGTAAAATGGTGACCAGCGATAACAGAAATTGCCACCGGCGGCGTAACAGCCAATAGGCAAGCATAATTAAATTAAAGATGAGTAATACAGGATAGGCCAGGCCAAAAAAGGCAAAAAGCCAAACCTTTCGGGGATCAACGTGGGGCGCTAAATAGCTGATCAGTAAAGCAACGCATAACAACAGGTTTATCCATAAAAGTATTTTACCTATAAAGCTCTGTTTGCGTTTAACTTTCATTATTGCTTGCGCGAAATAAGATTTCTTTTTCCTGCTTGGTCAGGCTGTCATAACCCGATTGTGATATTTTATCTAAGATACGGTCAATTTCATCCTGGCGAGGGTATTCGGCGCTATTTTTATTGGAGTTTTTGGCCACTACTTTTAGTTTAGGTCTGGCTTTAAATATATTGCTGATGCTGCCTATCCAGTCATGTCCTTTTTGTAACTGTTTAATATAAACAAAGCCCAGTAACGCACCGCCCAGGTGAGCTATTTCGCCCCCTGCGTTAGGGCCAACAACACCCAAAAAGTCGATCACCAGGATAACAAATACCAGCCATTTTAATTTTACCGGTCCAAACAGGATCAATGATATGGTATAGTTAGGCAGCAGCGTAGCAGTAGCCACTACAATGGCCATAACGCTGGCAGAGGCCCCTACAATCAGAGCAGAGTCGGCAGCATGCAGACGGGTAAAAGCTGGTAACAAATTATAAGCCAGCAAATAAAACAATGCACCGGCAAGACCACCCATAATGTACAGACCAATGGTACGCTTATTGCCCAGGTATTCTTCAAATATTTGTCCCATCCAGTAAAGCCAGAGCATATTGAACAAGATGTGCAAAACACCATCATGCATGAACATGTAGGTGATGGGTGTCCAGAAATGGGTAAGTAAGGCCTGGAAAGAGGCCGGCATACGCAGGTATTCTACAGAGAACAACAAGATGTTGCTGTTACCGAAACCCGTGAAAAATAATTGCTCCAGGATAGCCGAAACATTGATGATCAGAAAAACGGCTACATTAATGCCAATAAGCAGGTTGAGCTTATTGCCCGACCGCAGCATTTTGTACTGAATATTTTGCCAAAGGGTACTCATAAAATATACTTCCGTTTATTGGATAACTACCGTTATTAATAAAAATTGTTTGGTCTTTGTAAACGCCAGTATTTTACCATAATATAACCAATCAATGCACCTCCCAAATGCGCGAAATGCGCTACAGAATCGCCCGAAAATTGTTTCACTCCCAAAAATAATTCAATCACTACATATACCGGTATAATATATTTTGCTTTGATGGGTATAGGAATAAACATGATCATCAATTCCATGTTTGGGAAAAGCATACCAAAAGCAATTAATAACCCAAATATGGCACCTGACGCGCCAACTATAGGGACATAATATATTTCGGCTAATTTTTGGCCTTGGTCTCCATATGCTGCAAAAGATTCCGGCAAGCCGGGATGACTGATGGTAAATGCACCTGTTATTGCATGCACTTCATAAGCCTGCACCAGTGTTTGAAACACAATAGCTCCAATACCGCAAATGAAATAGAAGTTAAGAAACCTTTTTGAACCCATAGAATACTCCACAATAGGGCCAAAAGAGAATAGCGCAAACATATTAAAGAAAATATGTGTGAACCCTCCATGCATAAACATGTAGGTTATAACTTCCCATAATCTGAAATTGGGTGAGTTGAAATAGTACACCGGCAAATATTTAAACACATCAGGAATGAATTTTTCCAGTGTAAGGGAACCTATAAAAAATATGATGTTAATGATCAACAGGTTTTTTACAACCGGCGGTATATTGGCAAATGGTGATTGACTGTTCATAGTATAAATAAAAGCCGGTCGGGCTATTTTTCAAATCGTTCTAAAAGCTCGGCCATGGTAAAGGTACTGATTACGGGCTTACCGTTCAATGCCTGGTTTGGCGTTTCGCAGGCAAAAAGCTGATCAATGAGTTGATTCATTTCCTCTAAGGATAATTTGGTGCCGGTTTTAATGGCCGCGTTGCGCGCCAATGACCGGGCCAGGTTATCGCGCTTATCCAGTTTTAAAATGGCCATGTTATTTTTAAAGCCCTCCAATAGGTGCTCCAGTAGCTCGTGTTCACCCACATTACCCAGTTCGGCAGGTACACCCTCCACTACCACTGTATTTTTGCCAAACTCACGGATGTCAAAACCCAGCGACCGTATATCAGGCAACAATTCTTTTAATAACTCAAAATCGCTGCCGTTTAGTGTGACCGACTGTGGAAACAAGCTTTGCTGACTTACACCCGAATGATTTTGCAGCTGCTGTAAAAAACGCTCATACAAAATACGTTCATGCGCGGCCTGCTGCCCGATAAGCATAAAACCTGATTTAATTTGCGATAGGATGAAACGGTTATGGATCTGGAACAATTGCCGCTCGCTTGATTTGCTTACCTCCTGCTCATTCACCGCAATGCGCTCTTCCTGGTGCAACTCATGCTGCAGGTTATCCTCTTTTTTGCTGATCTCATACAGCGTATCCCAGTTTTTAGGAATGGGGCTGCTTTTAAAACCACCATCCGCTCTCAAAAAAGGGTGCTCGCGTACTGGCTTTTGCTCAGAAGCAAAAGGATTAAAATCAGGATTGAAAGATATGGTTGGCGCTACGATCTCCTCAAAAGGCTTGGGTGTTATCAGGTGCTCGATGCTGTTCTCCTGGTCAAAATCCAGACTGGGTGTAATATTATATCTTCCCAGCGAGCGTTTTACCGCCGAACGGATGATGGCATAAATAGCTTTTTCGTCTTGGTATTTGATCTCGGTTTTGGTGGGGTGCACATTGATATCTATCCGCGATGGGTCGATGTCAATAAACAGTACATAAAATGGGAAACTATCATCGGGCAGTAACTCTTCAAAAGCGGTAATTACCGCATGGTTCAAATAAGCATCCCGAATAAAACGGTTGTTCACAAAAAAGAACTGCTCACCCCGGGTCTTACGGGCAAACTCGGGCTTGCCAACAAAACCACGCAGATTAATAATGGTGGTATCCTCTTCTACTGGCACCAGGCGCTGATTATAATTGTTGCCAAATAGATGGACAATACGTTGCTTTAAGGCAGCTCCCGGAAGGTGGTAAACCTCCTGCGCATCATGGTGCAGGGTAAAAAATATCTGTGGGTTAGCCAGCGCTACCCGTTGAAACTCGTCGATAATATGACGCATCTCTACCGGGTTGCTTTTTAAAAAGTTACGGCGGGCTGGTGTATTATAAAAAAGATTTTTAACGGATATAGAAGTGCCGGTATTAGCCTGGCAGGCTTCCTGACTTACTACTTCGGAGCCCTCAATAAAAATGCAGGTACCCAGCTCGTCCTCATGGCGGCGGGTTTTCATTTCTACCTGGGCAATTGCCGCTATAGATGCCATAGCCTCACCACGGAAACCCATAGTGCGTATAGCAAACAGGTCGTCGGCCTTGCGTATTTTTGAAGTAGCATGCCTTTCAAAGCACATGCGCGCATCGGTAAGACTCATGCCACAGCCATCATCAATAACCTGTATCAATGATTTGCCTGCGTCTTTTATAATGAGCTGAATTTTTCCGGCTCCGGCATCAATTGCGTTCTCCACTAATTCCTTTACGGCAGATGCGGGGCGTTGTACCACTTCGCCAGCGGCAATCTGGTTGGCAACGGCATCCGGTAAAAGCTGTATGATATCTGACATCTAAAAAAAATCCCTCCAATTTCGAATTCGATGCTAAATTAAATATTTGAAGGCATAACTTTATGATTTGATAATTGTATAAACATTTAACGTTTAATAATTACATTACCAGTACCATACGATTTACTTTATGAAAAAATTATGGCCAGCACTGCTCTTTTTTGCGGTAGCCTGCAAGCAAAAAGAGTATAATGCCGACCTTTTGGTTAAAAACGCCGTGATTTATACGGTTGATAGCACTTTTACTACCGCTAATACCATTGTAGTAAAAGGCGGAAAGATATTGGCTGTAGGAGATGCCGATACGCTGGAACAAAAATACCTGGCCAACGAAGTGGTTGACGCAAAAGGAGCACCCATATATCCTGGTTTTATTGATGCCCATGCTCATTTTTATGATTATGGATTAGGCTTACAGGAAGTTAACCTGGTAGGTACCCGCAGCTGGAATGAAGTTGTCGATTCGGTACAGGCTTACTCGGTTCGAAATACCGACGGCTGGATAATTGGGCAGGGTTGGGATCAGAATCACTGGTCATTGAAACAATTCCCGAACAAGGCTAAGCTCGATTCGCTGTTTCCGGTAAGACCGGTGATATTGAGCAGGGTTGACGGTCATGCGGCCATAGCTAACCAGGCGGCGCTGAACATTGCCGGGGTAAAACCAGGACAAACTATTAACGGCGGCGAGATTGAAACGATTAATGGTAAACTTACCGGTATTTTGGTTGATAATGCCGTAGGAATAGTAACCCGGAAAATCCCTGAGCCAAGTGCCCAGGTAACGGAGGATGCCTTGCTGGCTGCGCAAAAAAACTGTTTTGCCGTGGGTTTAACTACTGTTGATGATTGCGGTTTACCTTATACCATGGTGAGCACTATTGCCGAGCTGCAACATAAAGGATCGTTAAAGATGCGTATGTACGTGATGCTGGCCGATAGAGAAGAGAATTACGAATATCTGTTTAAACATGGCGCTTATAAAACCCCGGGCCTCAATGTAAGGGCCTTTAAGGTTTATGCCGATGGTGCATTAGGATCCAGAGGGGCCTGTTTGCTGCAACCCTACAATGACCAAAAAAACTGGAAGGGCTTTTTGTTAAGCAGCCAGAAACATTTTGAAGAAGTGGCAAAAAAGATCTATGATAAAGGTTTTCAGATGGCAACTCATGCCATCGGCGACTCGGCCAATCGCGTAATGCTAAAAATATATGCCTCGATATTGAAGGGTAAGAATGATCGTCGCTGGCGCATCGAGCACGCGCAGGTGCTGTCGCCACAGGATATTAAGTTGTTTGGTGAAAATAGTATCATTCCTTCGGTGCAACCCACTCATGCTACATCAGATATGTATTGGGCCGGTAAAAGATTGGGAGATGATCGGTTAAAATCAACCTACGTGTATAAGCAACTGTTAAAACAAAATGGCTGGTTACCATTGGGTACAGATTTCCCGGTAGAGAATATAAACCCCATGTACACGTTTTATGCAGCAGTGGAGCGTAAAGACCTGAAGGGTTTTCCTGAAGGAGGCTTTCAAATTGAAAATGCGCTGACCCGGACCGAAGCTTTAAAGGGAATAACCATCTGGGCCGCAAAAGCCAATTTTGAAGAGAAAGAAAAAGGAAGCCTGGAGCCCGGCAAATATGCCGATTTTGTGATACTGGATAAGGATATCATGAAAGTAAAAGGCGCCGAATTGCCAAAAGTTAAAGTGACCAGTACTTATATAAACGGAGTTAAAGTATATGATAAAAAATAAATGGGGCTGTATCCCTTTAGTGTTGTTTGGGTTTACCTTTTTAAATACCGCCTGCGCACAAATACCACCAGCTATACCGGCTGGCCAGGCTTATGTTAATGAAGAGCGGTTGGTTGAGCACTCCACTGTTTTATTTAACAACAGTAAGTATTTGCTACCGCTGCAAAATCTCGATCAGTTAAAGATTGCCAGCGTTCATTTCTCCAGTCCATATGCTTCTGCGTTTGATAGTTTGCTCAATAAATACAGTAAAGTACAGGTATTTGATGGTCGCACTTATAGTGGGGCAAAGAATCTTACCAATCTGTCGGCCGATTTGAAGTGGTACAATACGATTATTTTACAGGTAACTGATGCCGATCTCAACAATCCCCAGACTGTTGATTTTATCAATAGTACCCAAAAACTCAAGAATGTGATTGTCGCGGCGTTTGGTGGTGGCACTGTTTTAACTAAGTTAAATGCCGTTACTGCACCGATTTTATGGAGCGAGCGTTTAACGGCTGTTGCTGCCATGTACAGCGCACAAGTTATTTTTGGAGGCTTGCCTGTAACGCAAAAACTCACGCGTACCTACTCGCCGCAGTTTGCAGCAGGTATGGGTTTTATTACCGATAAGATCAGGTTGCAATATACCGTTCCGGAGGATGCTGGCATTAATGCCAATAATTTAACCGGTATTGACGACATTGCCCGTGAAGCTATCGCCGAACATGCCACGCCAGGTTGTGTGGTGCTGGTGGCTAAGGATGGAAAAGTGATATTTAACAAAGCTTACGGCTATCATACTTATGATAAAACTATTCCTGATCAGATAACAGATATTTTTGACCTGGCATCCATGACCAAGATAACCGCTACCACCGTGGAGGCTATGAAACTTACCGATGAAGGCAAACTGAATCTGGAAGCTACCCTTGGTGAATACTTGCCCCAAACCCGGAGCAGTAATAAAAACGATATACAGATACGCGAACTGCTGATGCACCAGGCTGGCCTGATACCTGATATTAAAGGATTTGAGAAAGTAAAACCAACAGACCATAGCACGGATTCGTCCGCGGCCTACCCAACCCGGGTATCTGAGCATTATTTTTTGCGGAAGGATTATTATAAGGATGTGATGTTCCCGGATATACTCAATTCTCCGCTTAAAACCCGGGGGCAATATGTATACAGTGATGTAGGCCTGGTACTGATGATGGAAGTGGTGGAAAGTATTACTGCTACTCCCGAGAATGTGTATGTACAGCAAGCTTTTTACAAACCATTGGGTATGCAAACAGCAGGCTTTTTACCCCTGTACCGTTTTAACCAAAACCAGATACCGCCTACCGAAAACGACCAGGAATATCGCCAGAGTTTACTGGATGGTTATGTGCATGACCCTACTGCAGCCCTTATGGGGGGCGTAGCCGGCCACGCCGGGCTTTTTGCCAGCGCCAATGATGTAGCCATATTATACCAGATGCTGCTGAACCGCGGCACCTACGGCGGCACCCAATATTTTAAGCCCGAAGTGGTTGACTTGTTTACGTCCAAACAATCGGCTGTGAGCCGCAGAGGGTTAGGCTTTGACCGCTGGGATCCTATCGCCGACAGGCATTATCCATCTAAATTGGCATCTCCTCAAACCTACGGGCATACCGGTTTTACAGGTACCTGTATCTGGGTCGACCCGAAATATAACCTGGTATACGTGTTCCTGAGTAACCGGGTATATCCTAATGTAAGCAATAAGTTAGGCAGTCTCAACATCAGACCGCGGATACAGGATGTGGTTTATGATGCGATAAATAAGGGCATGTGACCAGTTTGAAGATCTAAAAGAGGCTGTGTCATCAATCATGATCAGCCTCTTTTTTATTTGATCTATCCGGATACCGAATTGATGTATAATCCTGGATTGAATTGACTCCATTAACCAAAAGTGGGTTTACATGGTTTACACTTTTTATGGTTTATATTGATTTATGTGTTTGATAATCAGGAATCTGTGGTTTTTTATCAAAAAAATATGTAAACCCAGTTTTCTATAAATATTCTCGACTAGATTTCAACTTATAGGTGACATGAAACCCAAAATGGGAAATTTGATTTGAGATGTAGCTGTTTTTTAACTTTAAGTAAAACAATTTTCCTCGAAATTGGTTTTAGCTTTCTCTATTAATATAAATTACTAAACATGAGAAAACTATTCAAAGCTACCCTGCTCGCTTTAAGCCTACTATTTGTTGGTAAATTTTCAAATGCCCAGTCCAAGATCGGCTATGTTGATTTTCAATCCATCGTTAGCCAGATGCCCGAGGCCAAAACCATCAAACCACAGATTGATGCCTATCAAAAGCAATTTGTTACTCAGCTAACCGCAATGAATAACGATCTGCAAACCAAAGGAAAAGCTTATCAGGATCAAAGCAAAACCATGAGTGATGCTGACAAGACAGCTAAACAGACAGAGCTGCAGGATCTGCAAAAAAAGATGCAGGATTATCAGACCAACGCGCAACAGCAGGTTGAAGCCAAATCAAACGAACTCATAAAACCGATAACCGATAAAGCCCGCGCAGCGGTTAATGATGTAGCCAAAGCAAAAGGTGTTAATTATGTGTTTGATTCCTCACAAGGTTCGGCGTTATTGGTTTCCAATGAGGGTACCGACCTAACGGCTTCGGTTAAAACTAAATTAGGGATAAAGTAGAATATCCCGCCAGTTCAATACAAAAACTGTAAAACGCGTCATTGCGAGGTACGAAGCAATCTCTAAGCTTACAGAGTGACTCTGCTTATCGGGGATTGCTTCGTACCTCGCAATGACGCGTTTAGTGTATTGTTATCTAATTAAATACTTGATCTTCATGTAAATACTGCAACAATAAAGCTTAACTTTATATGTAAATCCGAAATCGAACATCCGAATTCCGCAATGAAATATTACACCATTCAGCCGCCGGATATATTAAAACCTTTTGTGAGGTTTTTTTGGGTATTGGAGCATGAACTGTGTGCTGGCGAACCGGAGTATATTTATCGCTCCATAGCCGATGGCTGTACCGAGATGGTATTTCATTATCAATCAGCCTTTGACGAAATTAATAATCTGGGGCAGGAAAATGGAGGTCCTTCAGGTATCCAGTTTCAAACCAATCGCTACCGCCGGTTTATAACCCGGCAAAGCTTTGGCATTTTTGGTGCGTATATTTATCCTTTTGCCGTTCCCCGGTTTTTTAATATTCCCAGCAGCGAAACCACCAACCTATCGCTTGATTATGATACCTTTTTAGGAAGAGCAGGCCGCGAACTGGAAGAACGCATGATGGTTGCACCCAACAATCAAAAACGGGCGGTGATATTGGCCGATTTTTTACTGATGCGTCTGCGGCACAATACACCTATTGACGATCGGATCATTACCTCTATCAGGCAGGTAATCCATATCAATCAGCATAAAACAGTAGCGCAACTGGCCGATGCATTTAATCTTTCACCCCGGCAGTTCGACAGGCGATTTAAAGAGTATGCCGGCTTTAGTCCTAAAAGCTATTTGCGATTGATCCGTTTTCAGGATGCCATAAAACAATACGGCAGCAATAAATCGTTAACACAGATAGCGCTGGAATGCGGCTATTATGATCAGTCGCATTTTATACATGATGTAAAAACTTTTACAGGTTATCACCCCAGCTTTTATTTTTCGGGCAAAGCAGAAGGAACGGAATATAGAAACGTATAAACGCTGTCTGAACCAGAATTTACGGAATTAAAAAATTAACAGAATAATAAATCCGAAATCGAACATCTCAAATCCGAAATGAGAATGTCTTGTTTTTACAATTTTGCTGAAACCCGGTCAGCTAATTTTGAATAAAAAAGAAATCGACATGGAAAAAGAAAAAAGCATCCCCGAAGCCTATCAGCGCATTATGCCTTACCTTATTGTAAAGGACGCCCCCCGTTTTATCATCTTTATGCAAAACGTATTTGGTGCAACAGAGCAATATAAACAAATGCGCGATGAAAAGCATATTATGCACGCCGAGCTCAGCATTCAGGGTAGTACTATTATGTTTTGTGATAGTACCGAAACCTATCTTCCGCAAAATGCCGGCTTATTTATTTATGTCGACAGCTGCGACGAAACTTATAAAAAAGCCCTCGAAAACGGAGCTTCAAACGTAACAGAGCCCGCCGATCAGCCCTATGGCCGCAGTGCCGGTATAAAAGATCCTTTTGGCAACACCTGGTGGATAACTAACCCGCTTTGAAACGTTGTATACCCCAAGCAAAATGCCGTTTTGTTTGGGGTATGTAATTTTATACTATACCGATTGTTGATGGGATATTTTGTAACTAATTAATAATTAATTATTTGTGGGGGAATTGCTTGTGCGGAATAGCTGCCAGGCGCCAGGTTTACCAAATATACCGCTGATAAGAATGTTAATTTTGCGGAATCTATGAGTACGTTAACATCAAAAGCTCCTGCTATCAAGGAGCATCATCAGTCCGTAGCAACGCTGCTGGCTTTTGCCTTGATCCCTTTATCTGGTTTCGCTACCGATATTTATATCCCATCGTTACCAACCATGGCCGGTGAGATGAGTGTGAGCAATGTACAAGTACAATTAACATTAAGCATTTTCCTGATCAGCTATGGTGTATCGCAACTGTTTATCGGCAGCATACTGGATAGTTTCGGCCGGTATAAGGTTAGCCTGGGCTCGCTGGTTATTTTCGCGATAGCGAGTGTGGTAATTGCTATCACCCATAATATTTATCTGATTTACCTGATGCGGGTGATCCATGGCGTAACCGTAGGCGCTATCATCGTAGCTAAACGGGCCTATTTTGTTGATCTGTTTACCGGTGATAAGCTGAAACATTACCTGAGCATGTTTTCCATCATCTGGTCTACCGGACCTATCGTGGCGCCGTTTATCGGAGGCTATCTGCAAACCGCTTTTGGCTGGGAATCCAACTTTTATTTTTTAGCTGGCTTCGCGGCTGTATTTGCCATCCTGGAGCTCATTTTTAGTGGCGAAACCCTGGTGCATTTTTCAGAATTTCATTTTCAAAAGATCGTGAAGGTGTATGTTAGCATGATCAGAACCCACAGCTTTACGCTGGGTATTGTGATGCTTGGTTTAGCCTATTGCATGGTGATGACCTATAACATGACCGGTCCTTTTATTATCGAACATCATTTACACTTGACCCCTGTAATAGCAGGCTATAGTTCGCTGGTGCTGGGCTTCGCCTGGATGGTTGGGGGCTTTATTGGCAAGGCAACCATCAATCGCCCATTCTTCAAAAGGATGGTAATTAATGTGCTTATGCAGGCTCTTTTTGTACTGGTGATGATCATCAGCGTACAATTTATCAGCAATCTATATTCGATGATATTTTTTGCCTTCATCATTCACGTTTGTGCCGGCTATACTTTTAATAACTATTTTACTTTTTGTTTGAGTAAGTTTCCTAAAAATGCGGGTATCGCCGGTGGACTTACCGGAGGTATTACCTACGTCATCGTTTCTTTTTTAAGTTACGGGATCGTTAACGTGGTGCCAGCGAAAGATGAGCGCAATCTGAGCTTTAGCTATCTGATATTTATTTTGCTTTCGGGGCTGATCATGTTTCTGATCTTCCGGATCAATAAACAGGAAAAAACGCAGTCGGAAGTTTTGGTGTAATTTATACCGATCAAAGCACCTGGTTAAACTCCAAACGTTCCCCATCGGGCCCGGTGACGTTAAAATATTTGCAACCATTTTTCCAGAACTGCAGGAAAACAGGTGCCTCTTCGATGATGTTAAAGCCCGCTTCTTTAATAATGGCATAAGTTTCATCTATATCGCTTACGTCAAAAGCTACATGGTCAATATGCCCGTTACCGCGGGTTCTGATCTCGGCTAAGCCGGCTTCAGGTAATTGGTAAAGTTCCATGAGTATGTTTTCGCGTTGCATCATTACACAGGTACCTTGTTCGCCACCATCGTTAAAATGGGCCTTCATTACGTTATTAAAACCCAATCGCTTGTAAAATTGCTGTGACGCATCCAGGTTGGTTACGGGTATGCCTATGTGCTGTATGCTGTTGATTTTTAAATGGATAGCATTTTTCATGAAAACTTATATCTACGCTGTAAAATTAAAAAAATGAGTAACTTGACTAAGTTATATCATTTTACACAGTGTTAACACATTTGCAGTAAATTGCTGTTAAACTTGCAGCCATAATTAACCAACTTAATGAAAATCGGAATTGTATGTTACCCAACCTTTGGTGGAAGCGGCGTTGTAGCCACAGAACTCGGTAAGGCTCTTGCCGACCGCGGTCACCAGGTTCATTTTGTTACCTATAACCAGCCGGCCCGGTTGGACCTTTTTTCCGAAAACCTGTTTTACCACGAGGTATCGGTATCCAACTATCCGCTTTTTGATTTTCCGCCTTATGAGTTGGCCCTGGCCAGTCGTTTGGTTGATGTGGTTCGCCACGAAAAGCTGGATGTATTGCACGTTCACTACGC
>JACXTT010002122.1_pt1 | contig 31803 bp, 35 predicted proteins | sample 9270951 | NCBI WGS metagenome assembly JACXTT01 (sample SAMN15532306, study PRJNA645909) | rock metagenome | isolation source: weathered quartz diorite | place: Puerto Rico | collected 2017-06-21
TTGCGTAGAGCTTTGCCCCCTCCGGCGCTGCTCGATACACGTCCTCATCGCGCTGCAAGAACGGCTGGTCAGGACCCTGGGAGACCAGGTAGCCGCGAAGCCCCGACGCCTCAAGAACCTCCTCCACGGTCGTCCCTGGCCCAATCGAGAGATCCCGGATCTCGCCCGACCCTGCCACCACTAGAGACACGTTCTTCGTCATGACTTGCGCCTCCATTCGGTTTGTCCTCATGAGCGCCTCCCATCAATCGAAGACTGAGCCCAGCCCGTGACCAAGTGAAGTGGACATGTAGGGTCAGCATTGGACATCTCTCGACCTCGAACGCCCGATCACGGTTGCTGCCTGCGCCCGGTACTTCCGCATGTACTGCCGTTGGTACGCGCGGCGTTTCACGATGGCGTCTTCGCCATACGTCTTCAGCCACCAATCGAGCCAGTATCGTTCCCCCGCCGCCTTCGCCTCCCGCCGTGCCTCGCGTTTGTAGAGGCTGCTTGCCCTTCGCGAGCAGCGAGCACAATAACGACGCAGAGCCTGACTCTTCGCGCAGTGCTCACATCGTGGCGCACCTTCCTCCACGGCACTTCCCTCCCGTCAGGCATGGCTTCGCGAGACAACCAACCGAACGAGAGTGATGAATGGACGAAGGCGTAGAGGAAGAGAAGAGAAACGTTATAGAGGGGACGTCTAGAAACCCGGCCTTGACCCGGAGCCTAGCCCCGGTGGCTCACCTTGTCCAGCAACTTTCCTCTTTACAGGTTCCTGCGGCTCGAACACACTCCACCGAGAATCTGCTCAGACTTTCACTTCTGTACTCCATCACTCAACTGGCACTCGCTGCCGCCTCGAACGAGGCACTTGACCCGTGGCGAGCAGCCCAGCTGTCGGCAGATCTCGCTTCGCGGGATCCGCCACACACCTCCTACGAGCTCGGCGCGTATGAGCTTCCGACCAATCAGACGTCGGACCGTCTTCTCGGCGAGCCTGAGAACTCCCGCAACCTCCTTGATAGAAAAGCAATGGGTAATCAACGCTATGACCAGCGCCTATGTTCCGAGCCCGGGAAATAGAATAAAGATCGCTCCATCGGACCTGATCTGGGGCAGGCCCAGTTTCTTAGCAGCAATTTGCCAGAACCGGACGTCCGGCCAACTCCGATGCATCGCGCATAGCCGTCGGTATCGATCCTCAAGGAGGCTACGAGCCTCCTCGTCCGCGTGGACAGCGAAAAGCAGCATTACTCTTGCCCGGAGACGTCGCATTTCATTGAAGAGAGCCGGATCACTCTCAAGTGCGGTCCTGGCGAGCAATCGGTCGGCGCTCTCCGCTCTCTTTAGATCTCCCAAGATCGTGTAAGCGACGACTCTCTCGAAATACGTATCAAATCCGTTCCAACCCGCTTCAACAGTCCTCTCCACAGCTTCGAGTTCGCGTCTTATGTCTCCATGGTTTCCCCTGAGCTCCGCTAGGTGAAGGCGCAGGTGCGCATGCTCCTGTTGCAACAGAACTTCGCCACGACCGCGGGCGGCTAGAAGGTCCGCGACAGACTTCTCAACTCGTTTCGCCGCTTCGTAGTACCGGTCCCACGGGCTCTCGAGCAGCTGGGAATAGAGGGTGCCTCGTCTCAGTAAGGCCCATCCCAATTCGCGGTAGTTGTGCCGCTCGAGTTCGAAAAGCTCGATCTGCTTGAGTTGTGAGTGGATCAGACTGAGTTCTTTGCGCGGCTGGCCTACCTCTGTCCACAACCTTGCCCAGTTGAACCACAGATCGGCGTGCTGACGGCCCGGCCGAGGCCCGTACTTCCTGAAAAGTAAGGTCGCGCGACTTGAGATCGACGGATGGGGTCCGGAAGATAGGAACTGATGCCTGATGTGGGCGGCTGCCTGCTCTGCCTCTCTCCAGTTTACTTGGCCCTTCGCCGCCCGTGAGCGATCCAGCCTAGCGACTTCGGCTCGAAGCGATACTCCATAGCGTGCGAATCGCTTTCGAGCCGCGTCGCCCTTCCGATAGGACTCGCCCTTCCGTTCCCGATACATGAGCACGGCCGCGTACCTCGCACAGGCCCGGGAGCAGTACTTGGCGCGGCCTGCGGGACACCGTTTGCCGCAACGCAAACAGGATTCAGGGGAGCGCACTTGCCTCCTCCTTCCTCGAACTGCGTCGTATGGGCATCGGCGTCAGCCTCCCCGTGCCTGCCGGTGTATGTCTTTCTGTACACCCGACTATAGTGTGAACCGGCGGCCAAAGGGCGTCCGTCATACTCATGGCGGTCGGCACAGGAACGGGTCCAGGAGTCAATCCACGTTCGCAGGCGCAGACGCTCTTGCGGCCGCTTCGTTCCGACAGCCAAGAAAAAGGAGTAACCCAACTGGGATTACTCCTTGCCTGCTATCGAAATGAATCTAGCTATCGACTCACCGAACGGCGTCGTGACTGCGTGGGCGGCGGAACACTCACTTCCAAGTCTCGGATGAGCCTCACGAGGTAGGTCCGCCGGAGACCCAACGCTCGTGCAGCTCGGCTCCGGTTGCCGCCGTGAGCCTTAAGCATGAAGCTGATGAACTCTTGCTTGAACCGCGCGACCGTACAGTGGTAGCCGTCAGTAGGTGGATCTATGTCGTCACCTCCTCATCGCCCGACCATTCTCGGCAGTCGGGGTCAAATTCGCAGCCGGCACACATCCAGCACCCGCGGCTCGGGATGAAGACCCCCGCCCGGATGCCCTTGAGCACGCCCTTCGTGATATGGAACAGGCGCGCGTAATCTTCCTTGTTTCGGCCGGTCACCTGGATGTCGATGTCCGGGTTCTTCGTGCGGAGCAGGGTGATCAGCCGCAGATCCTTCGGCGGCCGGCCATAGAGCAGCTCAAACGCATACGAATAGGTAGTCAGTTGAAGATGATCCGGCAAGTCTGCGAGCGGAAAGCGTTTCGCGGCGGTCTTGAACTCGTCGATCGTGTCGTCGGCATTCACGAGATCGATGACGCCGCGGAGCGGAACATCGAGCACCTCGCCAGTAGCCGGGTTGGTGAGCGGGAGCTGGAACTGCACCTCCGCATCGCGCACCGGCTTTGGGGGCAGGTGGTAGTACTGGGCGAGCAGCTCCTTTCCTTTGTGGACGAACTTGTCCTTGCCATCCTCGTCCGGAAAAATCACCTCTTCGCCGATAAGCTGCGCATGCCAGTCAGCCTCGAACACTCGGAGGAGTTCGTCGAGCGGCGGATTGCGACTGTTTCTCCTTTCCTTGTGGAGCCACTCAAGCGCCTTGTGCACCGCACTGCCAAAGACCATGTTCGCCGATTGGACGAGTCGTGGGAGTCGGTCCAGGTACTGGAAGCGCCACTTGAGGGAACACGTAAGATAGAGGTTGATCTGGCTGACCGAGATCGCATCAGGTCCCATGTGCGTCCTTCCGGTCGTTGGCGAGCTGGTTGATGTACTCGCTCGCGGCCGTCTTCGATATGTCTCGAAGATTCGCGACTTTGAAATACTGCTTGAGATGAGCTTCCGCGTCTTTCCCCTGGGCGCCTTGGGCGCCAAGTAGCCGGAATAGGAATCGTTTCTGCGGATCGGTCATCCTCGCATCTCCGTTACTGCTCTGCGACGGCGCCGACCGAAGAGGTGTCGGGCTCGCTGGTACTTCAGACGGTTTCGCGTCGAGTGCCGCAGCCTCGAGCAGAAGGTCTACGACCGGTTCGCCGCTCGGGAGCTTCACCGTGAGTCGCCAGGTCCTTGTCTCGCTCGTCATGTGAGCTCTCCTTTACCCGGCCCTGAGGCCGAATAGTTTCCCCAGCTCGGTCGTGGCCTCGAAGGCTGGTGCCGGAGCCATTTCACGCACAGAACGGGTAAAGGCATTGTGGAGTCCCCACATCGTCCGAGGCTGGACGTCGGTCATGTCGGACGCGGGGTTGAAGTAGGCCTCCGCGACCCGCTTGAAGTAGCGGATGGGCAGGACCTCAAAACGGAACGCCTCAAAGATCACAGACTTCGCCTCATCGTCCGAGATCGCGTCCTCGCGAACCACTGCAATCTTTCGCTGGAGTGCGAGGAGGTGCGCCTGGTACCGATCGACGGCGCGGGAGATGTCTCCGTTCAGGTCGAACTTCGCGGTGTGCTTTCTGCGGAGTGCGATGAGATCGCCTGAGAAGGCGAGGTTGTCGCAGACAAAGACCTTCACCCCGACCGCGATCTCGAGCGCCATCGACTGGTCGTTCGCTGTCCTGATGCCCATGGCGGCGCAGAACTCCCCGCTCGTCTCGATCGCGAGATCGAGCACGGCGAAGAGTCGCGCACCCTCGCGCTGGATGGCGAACTTCTCGTCGCGGACGGAGATGCCCCGGACCAGGAGCTGCCGGTCGATCGCGTGGATCAGATCGCCATGAGCGATCGGCCGCCACGTACCGGTCGGCGGCGGCGGGGCGATCGCCATGAGCTGCTCGCGCGTGACCAGATTGCTGTGTGCATACATGAGCTTCCCGTTCATACAGTCTTCTCCCTTGGTGTGTGGGGGTGGACGTTAGTGGTGTTCCGGGATCTCTGGTGCGGTAGGGCGGACTGCGGGGGGTGTTCTACAGCTGCGCGCTCTCGAGCCTGCGTTTCACCGCCCCAAGTTGGGGGGCACGTGATATCGGCCCGATTTCACCCTGAGCCCCAGACCCTCGAGATGCGTCCGGCGCTCCTCAAAGAGTTTCTGGACCTCTTCGGAACGAGGGGTCTTCTCGTCAGCGGGCTGCAATCCCAGATAGTGTACGAACTCGACGATATCCCCGTGATCCAGATAGCCGGCCACCATGGTGAGGTGAGCTGCTCCTTGCCTGTCGAATCGCAGGCTGAAGGTCAGTCGGACTGCCTGGTCTTCCGGGCGGTGCGCTTCAAGCTCCGTCAGGAACTCCTCCCATTGATTGAAGCGGACGATTACCATCGCTCCCTCCTTGTGAGATACGGGATTGAACAAAGAACTGACTTCAGCGTACGGCGGGGAGCGAAGCTCGCAAGGCAGCAGATCTTGCCGCGTGGGGCAAGATCCTGGCTCTCATCCCTGTGTTCTGGTCAACTCGTAACCTGGCCAACGAGGCCACTACAGAGGAGAACCGCATGAACTGGCAAGCACAGCCGATCGCATCGACCGCATTGCCGATTCGAGAACTCGAACACGGAGCACCATCGGAGTTCGAGCGCGCCGCGTGGGACAGTCACTGCAGTCGCTATTTTCCTTCCGGGCTTGTGGCCTTTTTCACATCGTGCATAACGGCGGTATCGTACTTCTTCAAGAACCCATCCCATCCAGCCCGCTTGTCTCCCAAGTAGTCCTCAACTTCCCCGCGAGTCTTAATGTCAGCGGGGAGTTGGTTCGCTATGAGCTGCCCCTGGAACTGTGTCTTGCTGCCGTCGTAGGCGGCCTTGAACCTCGTGATCTCCTCGTAGGTCACTGGCTCGCTCGCCTTGAGCCTGCCAAGCTCGCCTGCCTTCGCGTCTATGAGACCCCGGAAATAGTGGACGATCTCCGCCCGCCGCGCCGCTGGCACGAGTATGTCCGCCTGCGTCGTCTTTATCGCGCTCCAGCCCCTGAGTAAATCAAGCGTACCTGCCTTGATGGCCGCCTGGATCTGTTGAATCGGCGCGAGATGAGTGGCGAGTGTATGGCACAACTGGGCCACCGCCTTGACCTGCGCGGCGTCCCACCCAGTCTCAGTTATCGTGAGTCCAGTGTCGCTCGCCTTCTTGTACCCCGCCTTAAACTGGACTAGATCGAGCTCCAGAAATGCCACTCCCTCGCGAATGTTCGGGCCACTGTTCCTGGCGAGAAACTGTTTCAACAGCTGCGGCGCTCCGCCCCCCGGTGTCGCAACCAGCACGGTATACGCTTTCGCGTCATCGAGAACGCTCGCGATGTCCCGCAAGGGTATATACGTTACATATATCGCCTTCCATGGATAGGCTCCGACCAGCGTGTCGTCGGCGTCACTACGGCGGCTCCCTGAGGTGAGCATGACTGCCATTCCTACTACTGCCACTACGAGGACGCCAATTGACCGCCTCATGTCGATTCTCCTTCAGGAGCATACGAGGTCTTTACCCAGAACGAGCTTAGACTGCCTCGCGCCGGCGTAACTGACCGTGCCGACGCAGGCACGCGCGTCGGACCTGGCTCTTACGTGAAGCTCCACCTGCGCTAGCTGCTCGGGAAAGATCACGACAAGCGCATTGCCGTCAACGAACCTGGTCGCCGTGATGCCACTGGCCGACACGGGGATCTCGATCGCACCCTTCCAGTCAAGCGGGACCGGATTGGCGTTCTGATCCAAGACGTAGAACACGGCGATCTGAGCCTCCGGCTTCGAGTAGTACGTCAGGATAATGAGCGTGCCGAGCGCCACCGCCGTTGCCCCGGTCGCCGCAAAGAAGAATCCGGGCAAACGGAGCTCGAGGCGGGCCGACAGTTCGCCCGCGAACAGGATGGCGGGAATGAGCGAGGTGAGGAGATACAAGATGATTCTCGGAGTCGGGGCATAGACCAGATTCGGGCTGAGCGCGACGAACGCGGCAATGCCGAGGCTCACGAGGATTGCGATGATCCGAATGACCGTCATTGCGATCGAACCCCCTCGGCGGTGGTATGACCCTGCCGTGACTAAGATGGACTACTGGAGTGGCCAGCGGCTGTTCGATCCCCAAACAATGGCCGCGCACTTCCGCGCCTCGGTACGCTAGCTTCCGGTTCGACGACCAGTCAACTGGAAGATGTCCTTATTGTGTGCCTAGCGGGCGGGCTAGCCTGTTCCCTTGCTGCCGCTATGCTGCGAGATCGGTTAACACGTTCGGTCGAGAGTCTGCGGGGACGTCCCTGCGCGGCGGCAGCGTGTCCGCGCTGAAGGGTCTGGAGACCACTCCATCGATCATGAGCTTGAGGTAGATCGCGTAGTTCGGCAGCGCCATGAGATCGTGCGGCGCGAATACTGGAGCGAACTCCTTGCCAAGGATCTCGGCGTCGGCGAGCCCGAGCCGGAACGAGATCATAGTTCCCACGTTCCCCAGGATGGCGTCCCGGATCGGGAGCTCGAGCTGCGTCAGGTATTGGTGGGCGAGGATCAGATTCACCCGATACTTCCGAAGCTCCGAGAGCATGCTCGCGAGACTGAGTGTCGTCACGGTGTGGAACTCGTCGAGGTATAGATAGAAATCACGCCGCTGATTTTCGGGCACCGCGGCTCTGCCCAGGCCGGCGAGCCCGATGCTCGAGATAAGGAGCGCGCCGAGCAGTGCCGATGTGTCGCCTCCGATCTTTCCCTTCGCGAGGTTCACGAGGAGGATCCTCCCCTCGTCCATCACCTGCCGCAGGTCGAAGGAACTCTTCGGCTGCGTGAGGATCTTCTGGAGCACCGGATCCGCAAGGAACGCCCCGACCTTGTTCTGGATCGGGGCGATCACCTCAGCCCGGAATCGCTCGGGGTACTGGGCAAATTCCCTGACCCAGAAGTTTCGGACCTGCGGATTCTCGACTCGCTCGAGCGCCGCTCGGCGGAAGCCATAGTCATCGAGCAATCGGAGAATACCCGGCAGGGTCGCCTCCGGCTGGTCGAGGAGTGTCAGGAGGGCGTTCCGGAGCACGTGCTCCATCCGGGGACCCCAGGAGTCGGCCCATATCTTTTTGAAGACATCTACAAGGCCAGACGCGACGAGTGCCCGCTCTTCGGCTACCCGGAACTCGAGGGGGTTAAAGGCGAGAGGCCGTGCTCCGTCCGACACATCGAAGTAGATCACGTCGCCGCGTCGGTCATCCGGGATTCCCGCCTGTACCCGCTCGACCAGGTCCCCGTGGGGGTCGATGAGCGCCAAGCCGCGCCCGGCGCGCACATCCTGGTCGATCAGCCGTTCGAGCAGTGACGACTTGCCCGTGCCGGTCTTCCCGATCACGTATAGGTGAGCACGCCGATCAGCCTGCTTTATGCCGAACGTCCTGAATTCGGCCCGGAAGTTCGTCCGGGCAAAGAGAGCGACTCCGTCCTTCTCGTCCGTGGTCGACATTGAGGCATGGCTCGCTAGCCTGACGCGGCGCGACGCTTCTCTTCAAAGTCGAAGAACGTGAGGGCGAGAGCTGCGGCTTCAAAAACATTGATCCGATTGTCCTCGCTCATCCAGGGTCTGCGCTTCGGCGGCAACTGGAGTGCGAGCACAGGGAACCGGTCGGCGATCGCCGCCGCGATCTCCTCTTTCGAGAAGGCTCCGACCTGAAGAAAGGCTGCCCTGATTCTCGTGCGTGGAAACGAATACGTGAGTATCCTCCGCCTGGCTCCGAGCCGGAACACTGACTTTACCAGCCGGCGGATGCGCGGCGACCGGCCAGCGTGCTTGCTGCTCACATCCTCCACGACCAGCGTATCCGGACGGTAACAGTCGAGAAGCTCGATCACTCGACGAGTCCGATTGGCCTGCGGGAGCCTTCTCAGACCCCAATCGATCAATCTCTCTTCGCCCTCAAACACGGCAAAGCCAAACTTCGCCCCGCCTGGGTCGATCGCGAGGACCCGGACATTTCTCATAGCCAAGCGATCATTCGAGGTCATCCTCGTGCGTCACGAGGCGGCGCAGCATCTGGATCTTCTGCGCCGTCCTGCGATCAAGATCTTGGGCGTTGAGTTTCGCGATCAGCGCCTCGGCCCGTTCTCTCGTGAGGTCTTCGACCTTTTCAAACATGCCGGCGAACAGTTCCCGGAGTGGAGCGCCGAGTATGATTTCATACGCAAGCAGCGCCTCAATGCTTGGCACGCGGTCAGAATGTTCGTGGCGAGAGACCTTGGTTCCTTTGCTCGAGCCCAACAGAAACGCCACCTCGTCCTGGGAGAGGGCGGCGTGTTTTCGATATGTGCGGAGATAGTTCGGCAGCTTGGACATGGGAGATGGGCCGTGCAGGACTTCTGCGACGAACTCCACCCTCTATCGTATCCGGAAGAGAGACTAGAAAAAGACAGGCTAACTTACCGCTTCCGGCAAGTTTCGTGGGTCCAAGCGTATTCTGGGTGCTTCAAGGAGAAGATGCTATGAGGTCTTCATCGGAATTTTAGAAGTTTTGCAGAAATAATTTATCTTTTCTTCATCAGGATCTTCTGTCCCACCGGGCCGGGTGGATGTCGGGGACTTGGGGGACGTTGTCTGGGTCGCCGAGGGAGCAGCAGGGAGCATTTAAGGGGCTACATCGTTACTGGGTTCCCCGGCTCCCTTCCCCTCCGGAACGTCCCCCAAGTCCCCCACGTCTACCCGAGGGGCTCAAGTCCGGCTGATTCTGCCGCAGGCTCTCTGAAGAGAACGGGTGGGATGCAGTTGCTGCTAGATCAATCCATTCCTGAATGAATCCTACCTACCGAAAGGATGTTTGGCGAAAGTCGAACCCGCGTTCACTCGGGCGGCAAGATCTTGATCGGATTCTCCTCAATCTCGACCAAGTCCGCTGCAATCATCTTGACGAGCCGTTCTTGATCCTCCTTGGGTAAACGTTGGATCTCCTGATAGACTGCGAGAAACTCTTTTGCGTTGCTGAGCCGCTTGGCGATCGTGTCTTGCTTTTGCTGTCTGGTCTTCTCCACTTCTTGAGCCGTTTGTTCTCGCGCCTGTTTAGTCTTTTCCTTGGCCTGGGCGGTCTTCTCGCGCTCCTGCTCTCGTTTCTGCCCCCATTCCCGAATCGTATCCAGCACTACTTTCAATACCTTTTCTAGGCCAAAGAGGCTTGCATCTCCGTCGCTAGCGTAGCGAAGCGCAGGTATCCGAAGCGCATACTCGGCTGGGAATCTGTCGAGCGGCTGATCGAGTCCGAAAATCTTTTTCTGCCCTAGCTCAATGCTCCCGAGAATCGCATAGAACGAATTCAAGGCACCGATCAGTCGGGCTAGGTCTCTCGCCGTCGGACCATTGTCTGGAACCGTGATTCTGATTCTCACCGATCCCAGCTTTTCGGCCATGTCCGTTCCCCCTTCCGTTGCTTCGGCCAATAAAAAGAGGCTGCATCATTGCAGCCTCGCAGGACTCCTAGAGCTTGCGCATCGTAAATCGTTCGAGATTTGCCATTAGGTCCTCAATGAATTCTGTCCTCTCGGGTTCCCGGCTTCCAGAGCAGGCGTCTTCGATCACAGCTACAGTGAGCCCTCCGAAAACTTTCAGCAAGGCGTTGAGGTCAGATTCCAACCTCTCCTTCTCGCGCTCTGTCAGACAATCCGATATGTTTTCATCGAACGCGATCGACGCGGATCGGCCGAAGTCCTTGTTAAGCTTGACTTGAATGTTCATTCTTTCGGCACCTCTCAGCGCGTAGTCACCTCAAACTTCCCTCATGGTATGACGCGGTGCAGTATTGTCAAGGCTTCCTGTTGACAAAGCTAACATCCCCGGAATGATCTATTGTCGATTTCTCGCCGCTCTAGCAAACGACGCCTAGACCTGTATTCCACCTTCAAGGGCGCCACCCCACAACTTATCCATCCGACCCGAGGACATCACCGCACAGGCGCCTCACCGTCAACCGCCACTTCGGGGCTCGCACCGTACTTTTCGTAAAGTCTTTCGAGCTTCCGCGGATCCGACGTATCGATCACAAAGACCCCGTGGCTCTTCTGGGTCCGGAGGTTCAGCCTTCGCCGGATCACGCTGCCGATCCACCTCGTCGTGATTTTCTTCTCGTAGTCGGCCCCGTGTCGGTCCGTGAATCGCTCGGTCACGTCTTTCACACTGAGCCGCGCTCGCGGCTCGGCCCCGAGCATGTCGCGAATGACCTCGAGGACCTGGGCCTCCATGTCCATGGCGCGCTCGTCGATCATCTCGCCGTTATAGCGGTGGGCGAGGTCGCGAAGCTCCGCTCGAGCCTTCGGGTCGTCGACGATGCTCATAAGAGGGACAAAGATCTGGTTCAGGCGCGGCTCAATGCCGCGGTCAACGAGCTCCTCGACCGCCCGATGCTTGTGAAGGTTGCGGAACCGAAAAAGGAGGAGCTTGTTCCGGATCCGGAGAGCGTCCTCCTTGTGACTAGCCGGCAGGTTGATGGGCACATCGTCGCGGAGTTTCGAGTGGCCCATCTCCTCAGTGAGACAACGACTCTCAAGGGCGCGATCTTCAAAGGCTCTGCGGGTCGCGACGAGCTTCGGACCGAAGACGGCATAGGCGCGGGGGTTGAACTCGCCCCGTCTTCCGGATACTTCGCTTCGGAGCACGGGAAAGCCGCGGGCATTCCCGTTATTCAGGATCTTCACGATCTCCGCCCGCTCGTCGCTCATGCGGAAGTCCGCCTCGTCGATGATGAGTGTCCCCCGGAACGTGTCGAGGATCCGGAAGATCGGCGAGACTGTCGAGGCCCCACTCGCGAACATCGGTTTGTAGCAGAGGGAGCCGACGGTGAGGAGAAAGCGGGTCTTGCCGCTACCCGGATCGCCGCGGAGGCGGAGATACGGGAGCTCGTTGAATCCGTCGTAAATCCAGCTGAAGAGGACGTAGTAGCTCGCGATCTTCTCGAAGAGCGGGCTCACGTCGACGTAGCGATGAATGAAGCTCTGGACCTCCGCGATCAGCTCCTGCTCGGACCCGTACTCCTCTAGCTCTGACGGAAAAAGCACGACTCCGTTCTTGAGGAGGTTGTTGTTCGGCGAGTACGGGACCAGCTCGCGGAGCGGCGAAATACGGAGCAGCGATTCGATACGCCATTCTCCCCGGTTCCACACTACAAAGGCGCTCCGGGAGTCGCCCGGGCGGTAGACCATCTCGAAGAGCCCCCCGCCCGGCAGCACGCCGGAGACGGCAGGAACCGAGCGTGGTGTCTTTGTCCTGTCCTGTCGTTCATTCCGGTTGTCCGCCATGCTCGGTAGTCATCGTCTCCAGTCGATCCATTGCCTCCTTGAAACTGAGATCTTCTCGGTATCGAACAAAATCAATGACATCACCGTGCTTGAGGCAGCCGTAGCAGTGAAACGTGCCCGTCCTCGGATAGACCGTGAGCGAGGGCACATGATCCTCGTGGAAGGGACACAGGCCGATGAGCATGCCGCCTGACGGCCGGAGGGGTACGTATCCGCCGATGAGGTTTTCGATGGGAACCTGCTTTTTCACGCCCTCGATGCGTTCCCGGTCGGGCGAGCTGGGGACCGAGGGCTTCGGGTCTTCATATATAAGGGCCGGCGGCGGCACCGCCTCCTCGAGCAGCTTCAGAAAGTCGTCGCGCCCGAATCCCAGCCGGACGAAGAAGTCGGTCACGTCCCCGCCCTCTCCCACGTCAGGTGGGAGTGCCACGAGTCTCGCGTGCGGGATGAGCCTAGCGACCTGCATAGCCCCTCTCTCGCCTGCCCCGTCGCGATCGAAGCAGATGTAGACCTCGGGGACCGCCTTGAAGTCGTCTGCCCACTCTGGCCGGAAGGAACCGGCCCCGCCGGTCGACGTCACCGCCTCGAAGCCCTGGGCCTCGAGCACCAGCCGGTCGAATTCGCCTTCGCAGATGATGATCGACGCAGGCTTGCCGAGGACTACCTCCCAGCCATAGAGCTCGAGCGTGGCTCCTCGGGACGTGAGCATCTTCGGGCTCGGGTGCTCCTCATCCGGGTCCCTCGGGAACTTGAAGAAGGCAAATTGGCCCTCTCGGTTGAAAACAGGGATGCTGATGCGCCAGCCGTTCCACCCGAGGAGATGACTGTTGATTATTGGATCGGGAATGCCGCGGGCGTGGAGGTAGTCCAGAATCCTCGGTAGCAGCTGGCTATGATACTGCCTCGCTAGATCGGGAGACGTGGGTTGTGTCATGTCTCCAATCTGCCACTTCCATTGCGGATTGAAAGACGGCCCCTCTTACCGCTGCCGGCATGTCTCTACGTCTTTTTGTCACTCAACAAGCGGGTACGATGTATGGTCCATGCGCCTCAGTGAAAAAGCCATCGACGAACTGATGGCTATCTACAAGGAGGAATTCGGGGCAGATATACACCGCGACGAGGCAGCAGAGATGGGGGACCGTCTCCTGCGGCTTATCCGGCTTCTTCTCCGGCCGCTTCCGGACACCGCAACGCCTCCATCCAGATCAAAGCTCGACGCGTAACCGTAAAGCCGCAAGCTCGTTCTAACGAGTATGAGCCGCTACTTCATTTATTGCCGCAAATCCTCAGAAGCCGAGGACCGCCAAGTTATGTCGATCGATTCTCAACGAGTCGAGTTAGAACGCCTCGCTGAGCGCCTCGGCCTCCCAGTTGCCGACGTTCTTACGGAGGCCAAGTCCGCCAAGGCACCTGGACGGCCTGTCTTTTCGCGTCTGCTCGAGCGGATAGGACGCGGTGAAGCCGAAGGAATTCTTTGCTGGAAGCTTGATCGCCTCGCCCGGAACCCTATCGACGGAGGAGCTCTGATTTGGGCTCTGAAGAAACAGGGCCTTGAAATCATCACCCCGACCCAAAGCTTCCGACCTCAGGACGACAATACGATCCTGCTCTACATCGAGTTCGGAATGGCCCAAAAGTACATCGATGACCTGAGCCGCAACGTCAAGCGCGGAAATCGGGCCAAGCTAGAGCGCGGGGGCTTGCCGGGCATTCCACCGCAAGGTTATTTGAACGATCGCCTCCGGAGTCACGTCGTTACCGATCCAATCCGCTTCCCGCTCATCCGGCGCTGTTGGGAGCTGCTCCTCACGGGCCGGTACACGGTGCCTCAGATCTGGAGAACCCTCCATCAGCAGTGGGGTTACCGTACCCGCCGCGGTTCGTTCCTCGCAAACAGCGCTCTCTACACGCTCTTCACGAACCCCTTCTACTGCGGCCTTATGGATCGGCTGGAAGGTACTTTCCGTGGAAACCACGAACCCATGATTACCGAAGCCGAATTCTGGCGAGCACAGGAGATACTTGGGCGGCGTGGACGCCCCCGGCCCAAACGACTACAGTTCGCATATAGCGGCCTCATCCATTGTGGCGACTGTGGTTGCATGATCACTGCGGAAGCGAAGGTGCAACGTCACGGACACCGCTACACGTACTATCATTGCACGCATCGCCGGCCCTGCGCTCAACGAAGCATTGAGGCGGGTGCCCTTAACCTTCAGGTTGCGCAATATCTCCAGAGACTCAGCCTCTCGCCACGGTTTCTCGACTGGGCATTTTCGTATCTCGACGAGGCAAACCGTAACGACCACGCCGCCACCGCCGCAGTCCGCGAGTCCCTCAACGTCGCGATCGCCTCCGCCGAAAAGCAGGTTACAGCCCTCACGCAGCTTCGTATCCGAGACCTCATTTCGGAAAGTGAGTTCGTCAGCGAACGGTCCCGTCTGCGCGCCGAACTCGCTGACCTGCAACACGAACAGAATTCGTCTCCCACCACAAGCGCCTCGGGCGCCCTTGCGACGCTAGCGACCTTTATACTTGCCACTCGCGCGTCTGATTGGTTCAGCGCAGGAGGTCCTGACACCAGTCGCGAAATTATCGATGCCGTGGGTTCGAACCTTCAACTAAAGGACAAGATCCTCAGTATTGACGCGCGCAAACCCTTTCAACGCCTCGCAGATCAGTCAGACAGCCTAAGAACGACAGCTGGCCCGCTCGAACCTTCGAACGGGCCAGGATTCATCAGCTCATCTCCCGGGTCGGTCACTAAATTATCTGCATGGCGGGCGCAAGCAGATGACGTTCGAACCTATTTAAGCGTCTTCCCCGATTTTAAAAAGCCGAGGGCGCTCTCAGATAAGGCGATACGAGAGCTTAAAGAAGCTCTACGTTTGGAGTATGCGAGGGAGTTCGAAGAAGAGGAGGTCGAGGAGATCGGTCTACGACTGCGGAAGCTTCTTGGTCTACTTGTGAAGCCTCTTCCGGGGACGGAGGAACTGAAGGCAGCTTAGAGAGAAGTGCGGGGTGGGACAAGGGGTCACTTGTTGCCGGAGGAAACAGTTGGACCCAGTGACATTCTTATAGGTCGTTACGTCAAGAATTGCCTGGTCACATTTGTGCGATTCGAGGGTGCGACGGCCACCGAACCTGAGCTATTGTCTTTTATCCATGGCCCGCCATAATTACATAAAGAGACAGTAACCAATCAGTCGAGGCAATATGATTCATACAAAGAAATGGCCGTCGAAGCTCTCTGCATTTCTTTATATCTTCAATTCGAAATCAGTCCTCTTGCTGGGCGTGGTTATGATATTAAGCAGCGCAACTGTTCCCGGTAGTTTCCTAGGTGGGATTTTTGTTATTTTCGGAACATTAGCTTATCGGTCGGCTAAAAATCGGGCGCTGGGAATTACCAAACCGTCGAGCTTAAAGCAAGTGCTAGAAATACTTAGCCTAGTAGTTATTATCGCAACCGTCATTCTCGTCAGGATTCCGAAAACAGTCCTTGTCGACGATCCATTTCCATATGTAGGTATTCCGACTTGGATATTAACCGCCTATCTTACAGTAGTGTTTAGTGAGTTTTTTTCTGGAGGTCGGTGGGCACATATTGGCAAGGTCATCGCGGTATATGTTGGAATATTTCTCGCCCTGTCTTTTCTGTTCTTTTTTCTTGATAGCATACTACTCTAGTGCCTCCAGCCCGACCGATGGGTTCGGACCCTCTTGCGACTGTGGACAACGGCGCGCCGGCAGCTGACCATGCACGAGCGCAAGCAAAAAGCCCAGGCTAGATCTGGGCTTTTTGGGTACTTCTTGCCGCTTACGGCACGTTAGTACAGATTCCCTGCAAAGCGGGCGCTAGTAGACGATGTTCGAACCTCGGTGCTCGAGGAGCCGGAACGAGAGAAGTTCCTCGAACGGATCATGGCGCTCCTTCGGAAACACGGGGTCGTGAAGGAGCGGAGGGCCGCTGCCTAACAACTCTAGTTGTGCGAGCCTCATCCTACTCTTACCGCCATTCTCGCTCAAGACACACCCTGTTGCCGCAGGCGGCATACTCCGCACGACTTTGACGTTCCTCCGCGCGTCGTAGCTCCAGTAAACTTCCACCCTCCTCACGAAAGGTCTGCGCCTGGCTTATCCGGCGCTTACGAACGTCGGAACGTCATGGTCCCTTCCGCTATTCCTGAAGCCCTAGCAATGTCTGCTCCGCCCGCTCTAGGGTTCTCCGCTCGTCCTCCAAGCGGGTTCGCTCTTTGTCCGCACGGGCGAGGACTAGGTCCTGCTTCACCTTCCCGAGCTCTCTTTGCACGCTCGCCAGAAAGTTCTCAAACAGTTTGGGATTCCTCTTCTTCAATTTTCTCAAATTACCCAGAATTGTCTCTCTCACTACGACGGACGGTTCGTCCGCAACCTCCAACACCAGTACCGCGACCACCCTCTCGTCATAAGCCCTGTCCATCTCCACGTACGACAGTAGGCTCGTAACCGCCCCAACCCTCGCGAACACACTCGGACTACCGAGATCCTTGAGACTCAAACTATAGACCTCTTCCATTCTCAGCCGCAGCTTGTGACCTTCGTCCCAAAAGTACTTCGCGCCACCACCGACCAACCCCAACAGCGTAAGAACCGGAATGACAACCGTCGTCAACGACTTCCACATCTCCCACCGTCGCTGCTGTCTGAGAACTTGAACCTCGAGCTCAAGTTTCCGGCGCTCAAGTTCTTCGTTTGTGGAATTAGACTTGGAAATGGCCACGCCCCCGACACCGCCGAACTGGCCTCCGGTCCTCTTCACCCGCGCGAACTCCCTACTGTCGTCGCACGTTCCTCTCGCGACCCGTCGTGACTCCCTATCCCGCGTCCGACCAGAAGAGCACCGACGCGAGCACACCCAAAAAACACATAAGAACCATTTCGAGGATCACAAAATTGATCGTATCCAAACTCTCCAGCGCCTTTGCCATACCACCGAGCCATCCCTGTTTCCACTTCCCGAGGAACGTGAGAATAGCCGACACCCCGGTGCTCATCCCTGAGAAGATCGTCACGGCATTCCCGGGCTTCTTCAGGATGAAGAGCAGGGTGCCCGTCACAAGGGCCGCTCCAACCAAGACAACGAACGCGTTATATCCCGCCGGCTCGGGCGCTCCGAAGTTGATATACCATTCAGCATAGAGCCGCATCGGGAACCAGGTCACCAGAAGACCGAAGACCAGCATGGTGCTGTCGTAGACGTCGTCTGAAACCCGCTGCCCCGACCGCGCGCGGACAAGAACCAACACCATGACGTGCCAAAACACCACCGCGAGGAAAGCGCCGCTCAAAAGGTTCAACAACACCGCCCAATACGCTGCCGCAGACGCTCGATCTACGAAGTCACGAACCGACACGAAGGGCCGTTCAACACGCAAGTACGCGAGCCGCGCCTCCTCAGGTGTCTTTGTCTTCCGCAAGACTTCCCCGCGCAGCGCCTTCTCCGTCGCGAGTGTCTCGGCATTATCTCGAAATGAATATGGTTCAATAGTGCGATTGTTCGCCGCCTGTCGAAGATCATCGATAGCCCCTGTGGCGGCGAGACCGACGAGGACCACAAGCACGAACAGTAGCACCTGTCTCAACGTAGGCGGTAGCCGCCGGAGAGGCTTCGGGTCGAACGTTCTCACGAACGTCCCGACTGCGATCGGAAACATTGTGACCAGAAACACGCTGAAGCTCAGGTTGTTCCTGATCCACCGCCCTGCGTCAGGGGCTGGCAGGGACAACCTCACGAGGATCGGAAATATGATGGCAAGCACAAACATCGTCCCTGCCGCAAGCCAAGCGCCTTTTGCTCGCATTCCCTCACGCTTTCGCTAGCTTCTGGGCGTCATTCTCCTGGTATCGCGGGACCGCCTCGCCCTCCCCGGCGCCGCTAACTGTGCAACGCGCCAGAAGGTGCTTCGCGTCCTGTTCAAGAGGCTGTGGCCGGACATTCCCCAACCCCTCACCCTGATCGAACTTCTCGTACACGTGACGTCCATCCGAGGGTCCTCCTTGTGACGAGGGGACGCCTACCAGCGCCAGCCCGAGACAGCGGGGGCGTTCAGTCGGCGTCACAGGCATCTCCGGTCTGGAGGACTCCACGACGAATTTTCACGACAGGCGATGACCGGTGACATGGATTGTTTTCGGTGCACCCAGATTCGTGGCTGTCACCGTCAATGTTCCAACGAAATCATTAACGGCCCCGGCCGCAGGCGGCGTGAATGTAATGTCGACCTGCCTTGTTTGTCCCGGCGCCAGATCGGGTCCCGGTGATGCCTTCTCATCCTTGCCAATGCACACTACCCAGCGATAGAGGTTCGATCCGCTCGGGGTTCTCAAAGCCCACCTCTTGTTGCCCGTCTCCCCGGCCCTTCCTAAGGTTCATCCCGCGAGCCATACACGACTCCGGCCCCCCCGACGTTCGCAACTAAGATGAGAAACACGCGAACAGCTAACGTAGAGCAATAGATTCCGTCACGCCCTGCGGTCGGCGGCATAATCGTAGTCTCCGCTGCAAAGGCCCCGATCACGAGCCCCGCATATACGATGCCCGAGACCACCATCGCTATCACCACTCTGTTCCGCGCCCGGCCAACTCGGCCACGGAACTCCTTACTACTCGCGCCTGCGAGGAGTACTGCAAGCATTTGTGCAATCGCGAATCCTGTTATGTAGTTTTGAAGCTCCCAGTACCGTTTGGCTAACTCAACATTCGTGTCCACGTTCACCTCCTACGGGACTCTCGCTTGTCCGCTTCGACGCGGCCCGCAGCTTCTACTTCGTGCCCGTGAGCATATTCTTGATCGTGTCCGCACTGAAGCCGAGTAGGAAGACGGCGATCACGCCCCCGACAAGATCCAACTTCACGAGTTGGTCCCGAGCACCTGCGAGTAGCCCTAGCAACGTCGCTACAAACACGATAGAAAATCGAACAAGCTCAAGCCGGGTTCGCTCTCCAAATATCCACGACGGGTTCGTCTGCACTTCGACCCTCGCCCGGAGGGTGATCGGCGGAGGAGGAGGATTGGCCGCCGCAGCCGCAGGTCGGATAGCCTGGCCAGCCTTGTTCGAGAACGTTACCTCCACATCGTAGGATCCTTTCGCTGGGAAATAGTGCCAGACGTCCCATCCCGTCTCCGTCCATCGCAGATTCCCCGCGTGTGCGAACGTCCAATGACACGCAAGGTCCTCGAGTGCGCCGCAGTGGTTCAGAATATCGTTCTGAAAGCAGACTCGGAAGCGCACCGGGTCATACGGGGCGGGTCCTGGCGGGTAGCTCGAGATCCCGAGCTGCGTTCCTTGTATTGCCGCGACCACATCGTCTACGTAAATCTTCTCCGCCATTTGCCGATACGCCTGCGCAGCCGATCTATAGCCAGCCCAGGTAGGCGTGTTAAGACTAGCCAAGAAGCCCGCCTCCGGAGATTGCGGCGTTCCGCTAAGCGTAACCTGGTCCTGAGGCGTACTCCCATCGTACAAGTCTATGTACTCACGCAAGAGGCGCAATCTAAGTTCGAGGAGATCGAAGTTGAAATAGTTAGCGCCGCCAACCGCGCTAGCCACCGGTGCCGCCGTGTTCAGCGCCGCAATGAGGTTAGGCACGGTGGGAGCCATTCGCTGAAGGGTGCCCCCCGCCGGCGGCGGCAGCGTAAAATGCTGACGAATTCCGGTCAGGCGATCGACGATCTCCTGGGCAAATGTGAGATTGGGTTGAGTAATTGTTCGAAGAAGGGTATCTCCCTCACTAATCGCCGCCTGCGCAGCTTGAAGCTCCGTGTCCTTCGGCTCGGCCGCCCGCAACTTATCCGTAGCCGTCAACAGCCACCCTTCGACCCGATTCACGAGCGTTGGAGCGACAGGCGATGGAGCAAACCGTTTGGCCTCGAGGTCACCTTTCTGCCTGTCAATACTCTCAAGGAGATCTAGTTGCCGCGCGATGGTACTCACGCTCTTGCTGCTCTGCGCGAGCGTATTTGCCCAGTCCGGGCTAAACGGGATCCGTGATTTCACGAGCTCTCCAAGCCGGTGCCGCTGAACTCGCACGAGGACACGGACGCTCGAGTCGAGCCCATTCGAGAGAGCCCGCGTTCGCCGCGCAATGACCTCAAGTTGCTCTTTGAGGTCGATCCCCGCCATGCGATTCGGCACCCAGTAGCGGAGTAGTAGCGAAGAAAGTCCTCCGAGGAACAGCAAGATGCCAACGATGATCGTACCCAACGTTACTTGCTCCAGTTCAGACCCATAGCGCAACCGCGCCCTGATAGGGATCGGTTTCCGGGGTAGCGAGGGATCGCTCGCAAGGCCAGCCGGTCGGTAGCGCAACACGAGTTGCCCGTCCCTCACATCGTCTCGAATCCGCGCCGGCGACGCAAACCAGCTTCCTGGAGGCATGACATCGATCGTGGAAACCCCGCTCGCTGGAACTACGGTACACCCCTTGATTGATCCGCCGTCGATCACGACCTCCCACTCGATCGCGTAGGTCATGCGATCATCGTTGCGCAATGTCAGGCCAGTCTTCTGAGCGCCCGGCTTCTTCAGCCGTACCGCACTCGAACCATCTCCAAAAACACCCGCCGCCACACAGCGCCAAGCACGTCTGAGCCACGAGTCAGGGACCCACGTGAAGATCACTTCCGGTCGTTCCGACGGCATTCCTTCAAGCCTGATCGCAAACGGAACCTGGTATCGGACTATCGTCAACGTGCCAACAGGAGCGTCGTCGTTAAGCAAGGGCGCTTCCGACCAGCCTGCCTCCGACAGGTCCGCTACGTTTACCTTGACTGCGACAACCCCTTGAGCTGCTATCGTTTCTTCATAGAAGTCCTTCGCCGTTGCTCCCGCACCCCCGGCGAAGGTCGGCCTGGCGCCCAGGATTTTTTTGGTCGTCTCGTCGACGCGATTGACGAGATTCCCTGCATGTAGGTGCACCCGCATCGGCGATTTCGACTTATTCCGTAACTCAAGAACTACACTTCCGGATGTCGCGCTCTGATCAAGGACCATCGTGGGCGCGAAGACATCAAGACCTTCCGCCGCTCTGGTCTCGACAGGACTGCCGACGACTGCGATGAGCAAGGCGCACCCAAGGAGCCGTTTCTCTCTCGTCATTCTGGTCCCCCGTCCTGTGTCTTCGCTCCTCGTAAATTGACCCGCTAGCCCAGACTTGATCCGACCCGTTCCCGCCCAACTGGCTCTCCATGGGCATTTTCAAGTTGGGAGTTGAGGGCTCGCAGGGGCGAGTGCGAAGCAGCACGAGGCGCGCTCGGGGCAATACTTGTCGATCCCGGATCCGACCCCCGTCCCGCTAACACGTCCAGCAGCGCTTGGTGGTCGGCACGGAAAAAGAGTTCCTCCCCCGACCGCCTACGCTGAGCCGCAGCTACTGCCGTATGCGCTGCCAGAGCCGCCGGCGCCACGCCGCTACCAGCGCCGCGCTCATGGCGGCCGCGACAAGCACCTGGCCGGCGTCCACCAAGATGTAGGCCCAGCTGATCGCGAGCTCTCCGCTCACCCAGCTTGCAACTGTGCCGAAGGCGACACAGAGGACGCCGAGAAGCCAGGCACGAATCCGCGGACTTGAGATCGCGCTAGTGAGAAGTCCGACCACAACCCCGCTCAGGACCGGAAATACCTCGTCCATTGCAACCCTCCTTGTCAGTGTTGAGGATCATGTACTCCTCGCATTGCGCCGGGCACCTTCGGCCGCCCTCGTCATAAACTAGGACCTTCATGCAGCCCTTTACGGCAGCCACTCCACTTTGAGGATCGGGTGGAGTTCGATTCCGGCGAGGAGCGAGACCCCCATTTGCCCATGGACTTTGTCAAAGAATCCGACACCGGTGATCCTGGCGTGCGTAGGCTTGATCTTCGTCTGAAACATCGGCGCGACGAGATCCTCGCCTTCTTCCGGAGTGCGGAACGCGGCAGGGACTCCCGCCGGGAGGCTCATCGGGAGGGAACGCATGGCGGATGCCGAAAGCGACTCGCGAGGCACGAGAACGCCGTCCACGGGAACGAATGCCGCAGGCGATAGCCCACTCACCAACTTGTCATCAACCGCTTTGCGCGCAACTTTCATGTTGCCCAGCCAAGAGCTTGCCCCGACGAATTTTGTGGTCGGTGTGGGAACCTCGCCAATCATCGTCTGACCGCTCTCGCCCTGGAGGACAAGGTGGTAGTCGCCGTCCGCCTCCTGCTTCAGAGCTATGATGTCGACTTCGATACGCCAAACGGTGGTTTCGAGTGGCGAGGCCCGATGCTCTTGGTACTGCGCGAATAGTTCGCTGGGGGGCCTCATATCCGGCGGACGAGGAATGCGGACGAGTTCTTCTACGGTAGCATCGACGACGCCCGCCCCGAGGTTCTGTCCGTTGACCACATTCTTTCCGACGGCGGCGACATCGGCGTCCGTGCCAGTTTTGACTGGCCACCGCTCAACCCCAGGTTTCGTCACGAGTCGAAGCGGGACCGGAACGGCTTCCGGGGGCAGCATTCTCTCACCCTCAGCCATGACCGCGGCCTTGATCACCGCGGCCACCTCCGGACTGACCGTCGGCAAGGCATTGACGTCGTGGAAGGGCTGCCCGTCGGCGACGCCGCCGGAGTCGACTGGGCCAGGTCCCGCCGGTGCCTGTGCGCCCACGTCGCGGGTACGTCCGAAGACCACGAACCGCGGCGTGGCGTCTCGGTTGGAGCCGTCGCCAGGCCCCTTCATCGTATAGCCGGTTGCCGCAAAGAGCTTCTGGCTGGGATAGGCAAGTCGGACCGTGAGATAATCTCCCCACTCACCCTTCCCCGAATCTGGGTCGACCGGCCCCCGGTCGCCCGCCGAAACGACAAGGTCCTTGCGATTCCCGGTGAGGATGCCGACAACGTGCGACGGGAAGCGGGAACCGCCACCGATCATGTAGGAGACACCAACCTCGTCGTTCGCATTGGTAGACAACGCGGCGTAACAGGTAGCAGCGTCGGTGTCGAAGAGGTTGATATTCTCGAGCAGCGTGAGGTCCGCCGTACGGATCCGGGCGATCTGAACGAATGGATTGGGCCGCTGGTTAGACCCTTGGTCGACAGACCATGCGAACCACAACTCATTCTTTGTCGCTGTTGCGCCCGTGATCCGCGGGTCGGCCCGGTCAAGCCACCTGCGGCCGTCGGGGGTCCTCGATTGGTAGCCGTTCCGGCCGAGCCATCGTGCGACGCCAACTGTCCGTGGGACCGGGGCGGCCTGTCCCTCCACCCAAGAAAATACCGCCAAAGTGCTCGTGTCCTGATGGGCCGCGAAAAATGCCGTTGTGCCGCAGTTCTGGGCTACGCGGAAGCTCTGTAGGTCCATCGAGACGAACGGTTGCGCAGTGACACTGCCGCTCTGTATCCCAGAAAAGGGGATGCGGACAACTGCCGAACCCACCTTGTCGGGAGGGGCGAAGATGTTTGTGGTCACGTAGAGGCAATTGGCGCCGACCGCGAGATCGGGAAAGTCGAGGAACGCGCCAGGTACGTTCAGACTCTGCGTCGTAATGTCAAACAACCGCCACCGCCCCTGGGCGACGTCCGCTGTCTTCGCGAATGCCAGCCGCTGAATGTTGTCCCCGGTATCCGGACCGTACTGAAGAAGCCAAACAAACGTGTCGATCGAGCTAATGTAGTGGACCACCTGGTCGCAGCAGAAGACCGAATTCTGCGACGAGTTTGGGAAGGAGTTCGCTGGGTCAACATAGCGGAACGTCTTCCCTCCATCCATGGAAACCGCCGCATACCAGTTGCCCGTGAAGAAGACAACACTACCGTTCATTGCCACGCTCGGCTCGCCAACGTTCGAAGCCGTCTGTTGTTGGGTCGGACCGGTGAGTTCGGTCTCAACCACGACAGCCAGTTCGTCGCCTGGGGAGGGGGCCGCCATCCTTGAGAAGGCCCGAAGAAATCCCAGGTCGCGAGTCGTGCTATGGATGCCCCGTTCCGCTCCCTCCCTCACGAGAGGCAGTAGGTGGCGGGGATGAATGCGTTTCGGGACGACGATCTTCGGAGGCTGCTCGAGATGTTCGATCTTGACCGGCTTTTGCCCGAGCGGCCGTAGGCGAATTGAGGTAGTTGGTCTGGACCCCGTCATCCCTCCAGCCCGTTTCCCAGTCTTTCTCGCCATGACCGAACCTCCTTACCCGCGCGAACGGCCACGGGGCCCGCCCTGTGTTGACAACGATCGCGCCCCGCCGGCGCTTCGTTGCACCTTGTCCAAACAGGCGTATGCTCTAGACACTACTTGTGAACGTCCGAGGTGCGGCGATGAAGGACGCTCGGAAATCCCGCAGCGGGAAGGGCAAGCGCATGGAGAAGGAACGCCCCCCAGCGCGAGAGGTGACGCTCAAACCAGGAACGGAAGTAGTGCTGACTCCAAAGGAGGCGCCTGCGAAACAGCCGGAAGACAAGCGGATCCATGCCCGGCGTCCCCTGCCCCCGATTCCGGAGGCGGCTCCCGAGGGGGATGCAGCACCCGAGAAGAGGAACCCATCTCGACCAGCCGACGGCAGATAGCACATATGGCGTCGACATCCTCCTCCCGGGCTGCGATTCCTCCACAGCACTTTTCTGAGACGCGACGGAAGGGTTAGCCCATCCGCGGAGCAACGTAGAAGGATGGCTCTCACGGTGTCAACACGATTGTTGTCCTTACTGCGTGCGCGCTTCACACGCTCGCAGAGTATTGTCAAGGCTTTGGGCCTCCGCTTCAGCACAAGACGCGAGATGCTGAAGAGGCGCAGCGCGCGCCGTGAACACATCCTGGTCTAGAACCGAAAAGCCTGCTCGCGACTCGGCGCTACCTCTTACCACCCCTGGCTCTGAGGTCAGCGAGATACCGGCGAGCACGTTCCTCGGCCACTCCGATCGCATCGGCGGGACTCCGCTGGGCTCTTACAAACCCCCGCATCTTCTGCTCGGCCGATGCGGTAGTTTGGGTTTCCAGATAGGCACTAAAGGCGACGATCGCGCGCTGATGGTCATTTAGCGTAGGAGCGACCGCTGCGCGTTTGGGAGCCCGAGGCATCGCCCGCGCGAGCTCCGGGACGAGGCGCTCCGGGGTATCCTCACGGGGGGCTTCCGTGAGGCGAACGCTCCCGAGTATGTCGGGGGCTTCGTGTACCCGCTGACCCATTTCTCGAAGGTTCCACTTGCGTCGCAGCGAACTCAAGAGTCCTGTATGGTCGCATTCCGTGTGGATGACCTGCGATGCGATCCAAGGTGAGACCAGAACGACCGGTACTCGAACCCCAGCCCGATCGAAGGCATACTCCTCTTGATGGCGGTCCGGCGGGCGAGCTGAAGGCGGGGAGGCGTGGTCATAGAACCCACCATGCTCATCGTACGCAATAACTAGCAGCGTCGACTTCCACAACGCGTCGTTCCTTCGGATCGCCTCGTAGACTTGCGCGATGAGCCGCTCGCCCGCGACTACATCGTGTGGCGGGTGATCGTCGTTCGGATCTGACATATAAGATGGTTCAATAAACGAGAAGTCCGGAAAGCTTGCTTCCGCGCCACCTGCATCAGAAGAGAACCTATCCAAGGGAGAAAACCGCAGGGCTGCCGCCGGAGTACGGCGGTCCGCAAGGAGCAGGGCCAAGGGGAAATCGCCGAAATAGATTCGGAGCCCGCGGCCGGCCTCCTCCAACCTGCGAAACACGCTCGGCTGGTCATAGTTATGCAGATTCGGATGGAACAGGCCCTCCGGCATCTTGACGCGCCCAAGCGAGGTGCCGCTCATCGCGAAGAGGCGGTTCGTCCACGTGGGCCCCGGCACGCACGAAAACCATCGATCGCAGACTGCAAAGGCACGCCCTAGCGTGTGGAGTGCAGACAGCGACCCCAGACGGTGGTAGGCCATCACGGCCTGTTTCTGTGCACCTGAGACGTTAGGGTACGCTCGCTGGTAGTCCTTCACGAACCGTCCGTTGTTATCGTCGAGTTGATTGAGGACATTCGGAGTCTCGTGCTTCGGGTCAGGATCAACGACCGGCCCAGCTACTGCAAGTTGTTCGATGGATTGGCCCAACACGTCTACGTTTGATCGGGCTGGCCCCTCCGCAGGCACCCCGTCAACATCCGGCATAGCAGTCTGCAGAGCGCCGAGCATATGATCGAACGACCGATTCTCAAGCATGAGCAGCACGACGTGCCGAAAGGGATCGGACTGCCCCGTACCCTCGGCTCGCATCAGTGCTGCTCGCGTCTTCACTGGGCGCCCCGCTCCTCCAGCGCGCTGCTGTTTGCTGAAGGATCTCGTCGTGCGACCACCCTTCTTCGAGGCCCTACGTGCCGTTTTCATCAACGTCTCTGCCTCCTGTATCGGCTGGCCGAGCAGTCTTCGCGCTGAGCCGTCTTCTCACTGCCACGCCCGAGTCGACGGATTGAATGAGATCGGAGCCCCGCCTTCGACCGAGACTTCGAGCGCCGCCCTTCATGGCGCCGCAGTCCCACTCACGCCGACTCGGAAGGGGTGTCAGTAGCGACGACAAAGGGCTGTCCGTGGGAGAAGCCACCCGGCCCCCGCGCTCTTGCCTAGCCACCCTCCAAGGCGCTTTGAAGCCTTCCCCCCATCTCTAGAATGCCGACCGCCCCTCACGAGACCTTGGATAGCCCCCGGGCCCTTGGGCGGCCCGGATCTCCGGCCAGTTGTTACAGACGTAGCGCGCCAGCACGTCGTAGCCGAGCGCTGTCTTCTGCTCATCGCCGCGAGCCGCATTGGGACCGGGGATGAGTTCTTGAAGGGGCATCGCAAGTGCTCCTTTCTGCCCGGACAACCGCGGGGCGGAACATCGGGTAGTTCTGCCAGGCCGTAGCAGACGACACCTAGCACAGGCGGTTGTACCTTGGTCCTCCTCTCCTCTAGATGCCGGACGTCCACAACCTCACGGATTTTGCTTCTGAACGAGCAACGCCCCGACTGTGACCGCGTGCGATAGCGTAAGGGCTCCCGCCCGTAGGATCACTGCCGTTAGCCCTGAACGCGCGACCTCGTAGTATTCCTGCCCTTGCGCCGCGAGACTGCGGAGCAGAATTTCGCGACGATAGCAAATCCAAATCCCGACAAGATAGAGGACCAAGCCAACCACCACAACTACCGTTATTCCCTTTCTCATCGGAAAGACTCCGGTCCTAAAATCCTTTGACGTTCCAAGTGACATCGAGACCAGAATCGTCTGACCAACAGCGAATGCTGTAATGTAGTCTCCTAAATCCCAACATCGATTCGCAAGATCCCACAACCGCACCAAACCCTCGTTCTCTGTTTCTGGGCTCATCCTCGCCTCTTCTCTTGTTCCTTTTCGGCAGACCGCCGTTCCCAGAGAGGCCTCTGTATCACGGGTTGCGATGGCCGGTAGCCCGGATCGTTTTGGGCGCGGTCAAGTTGGTTGCCGTAACCGTCAGCGTTCCAACGAAATCGTCGGCATTCCCGGCCGCAGGCGGCGTAAATGTGATGTCGACCTGCCTCGTTTGTCCCGGCGCCAGATCGGGCCCCCCTGTCACATGGTCGTTCGCGACTGCGAAGACCGTGGCGGGCGTCGGCGGCACGGGCGCTATGGTCACGCTCGGTCCAATGAGCGGAGCACTGCCCGCATTCTGGACTTCGACCGTAATGTGGGAGGGGTTCTGCGCCGCCTGCGCCGCGGAAATGGCCGGGCATTGGATCTGTTGTTGAGCGGCCCCGGCCACTCGAAAAGAGACCGCCGGCGTCGCCGCTGCCGGTGTACCAGGTTTGAGGATCAAATCCGTCGCTCGCTTTATTAGTTCACGGAATGTTTCCTCACGGTATCCGACGAGGAATGCCAGTACGTAGTAGATGATAAAATCCTTGAACGGGACCTCGAGGGCCTCTTTCCCGCCTTGCAGGAACTTCGGCGCCGTGCCGGCCGTGGCACCGATCACAACAAAAAGAAAGAACGCCACAATGCCGAGCACGCCGCCGAATAGCGGCCGCCCTATGTGCCAGTAGTTGTACTTCGAGTCCCACTGGTTGTTGTGCAGAAACACACCCTCCAGGCTGATCGTGACTGCCCCGAGCGCGCCGAACCAAGGCACCGCCACCGGGAGCATGCCCGCCAACAGCTTCGGCGGGCTCGATTCTGGACGGCAGAGGATGTAGACGGCTGCCACCAACAAGAGGAGAGCCGTATACGTCATGCTCAGCCAAAAGAAGAATGACGGAGTAAGCCGTAGAATCAAGGGGTTCGGGCCAGCTCTAACCGCCCGATACAGTAAGACGCAAGCACCAATGATGGCGAGTCCGGCGATAACGGCGCCTAGAACTACCGGTCTTGGCGATGCTTTGACGGAATCCCAGAGGCTTTGGGCCATGGGAGCGCCTCCAGCCTGAGACCCGGGCGCGGCAACTTGGCCCGGTGGTGGGCTCGAGTCACTCTTAGCCGCCTGACCCCACGACCGCACGATGAGCGGCGGCACCACCGCGGCCATTGTGATCACTGTGCAGAGGACGACAACGCCAATTCGTACGCGCATCAGTGGTCTCCTTTTCAGCCCGGTCACACTCAGTCTTCCGGAACACGAACAGCCCTACAGACTCTCCACCTCTCCTCGAAACTGCCGTGTGAGCACACCAATCTGGCCGGCAGCCTCGTGCTCGCTTTGGGGCATCTGGAGCGCCTTCGCAAGGGCGAGGAGCGCCTGCTGATTGTCCGAGAGCCGTTGATCATCCGATGCTGTTGCGGCGACGGGCACGCGGCGGACAAGGGCGGTGAGATTCTGAGGGGTATCTCCCGTCGGGCGGGGTGCGGCAAGGAAGTTGCCTTCAAATGTGTGGGCTTGCGCGTCCCGAGCGGACAGGAACCCCGGTAGGTTGAAGAGTTTCTTCACCGTGGCAAGCAGCGAGGTGTGATCGTAGACCACGTGATCGACCTGGCCCTTGGCGACCCACGGCGAGATGAGCAGAGCGGGAACCCGAAGCCCTAGCCGATCGAACCCGAACTGCGCGTTGTTGGTCGAAGCCGCGTCCGGTGGCACTGCGCTCGGAGGGGCCACGTGGTCGTAGAACCCGCCATGCTCGTCGTATAGGAGCACGAAGAGCGTGTGCTGCCAGATATCCTCTCGGCTCCGGAGCGTATCGTAAACCGAAGCGATCAAGCGCTCACCCTCGAGCAGATTGTGGGGAGGATGCTGATCGTTCGCGGGATTGCCCAACACTCCGAAATACTGAGGCTCGATGAAGCAATAGTTGGGGAGCGTGGCGTTCTGCACGTCTGTGGCAAAGACCTCCATGCGACAGAATAGGTCAGCCGCGAAGGGGTGGAGGTTCCTGAGCGCAAACGACTGGGGATGGTCGTCAAAATAGATTTTCCACGTGTGCCCGTGCTCCATGAGCTCTTCGTAGATCGTCCGCATGCGGTACTGGGATCCCCAGAACTGCGAGGCGATCACGTCAGGGTTTTTCGGGCTTTCGACAAGACCATTCGAGGTCGCTGCATGAACGAAAAAGCGGTTCGGCCAAGTCGGCCCCGGCACTGACGAATGCCAGTGGTCGCACACGACGAAGTTGCGGGCGAGTGTCGAGATCACGGGGATGAGCGCTGGGTCGAGGCAGTTCATGATCGATCGCCCGCGATCCGTCCCGATGGCGCGCCCATCATGATCTGGTTGCTCGGCGTAGTTCGCGACGAAGCCATTCATCGGGGGCTGGGCGGGAAACGTAGACGGCTGACGGGCACTGAAGATCTGGTGATTCACGTCCTCAAACTCGTGGCCGGGGCTCGGCTCGGTGACATACGCGTCTCGTGTGGCGGCCCGCCTCACTTGAACCGGACTCCCTGCCGCTGCGGGATCAGCAGGAATACTTTCGTTTCCCGTAAGGCCCTGAATCTGCTGAGCTGGGTCGGGCAAATGGAGGAAGCCAAGGAGGTGATCGAGCGATTGGTTCTCGAGCATCAGGACCACGATGTGACGGATCTCGTCCAGCGCAGGCATTGCTTCTCCTTCGAGAGCCAGAATGCCTCTCGCCTTCCGGGTCGTTTTGACAGAGGATCTGCGGGAAGGCGGCGACGAACTCCTCACGTTCTTCACCTTCCCCAACGCGCAGTGGAAGACGTTGCGAACAACGAACACGATCGAGCGGCTCCACGAAGAATTCCGGCGCCGCGTGAAGACGCAAGGTTCTCTCCCGACCGAAGACGCGGCCCTGGTCCTGCTCTTCAGCCTCGTGGCAAGCGGCAGATCAAGTTGCGCAGGATCGACGGTTGGCGCAAAATCGCCGCAGTGGTACGCCAGCACGCGTCGGAAGCGGCATGATGATCATACGCGCTGCGCTCGCAGCCACCCTCGTCCTTGGCCTTCTCGCCTCACCACTCGCCGCCGAGGCCCAGCAGGCAGGGAAGGTCTACCGAGTAGGTTACCTCGGGAACTCGTCCGCTTCCCTTGAGCCCGATCTTGTCGAGGCGCTTCGTCAAGGTCTGCACAATCTTAACTACGTAGAGAACCAGAACATCATCATCGAATATCGATGGGCCGAAGGTAAGTATGACCGATTCCCTTCTCTGGTGGCCGACCTAATCCAGCACCAAGTGGACGTTATCGTGACCGCGGGCACCCCTGGAACTCTCGCCGCAAAGCAGGCGACGAGGACAATCCCCATCGTGATGGCGGTCAGCGCCGATGCTGTCGGAGCCGGACTTGTTGATAGCCTAGCGAGACCCGGAGCGAACGTCACCGGATTGACTACGATGGTGCAGGAGTTAGAAGGAAAGCGGGTCGAGCTGCTCAAGAACATCGTGCCCAGGCTCTCGCGCATCGCTGTCCTCAAAAATCCGGCCAATCCGGTCATGGCGATTGTGTTCAACGAGGCTCGGACCGCGGCGAGAGCGTTGCGCGTGACGTTGGAGCCGGTGGACATTCGCGCGGTCGATGAGTTCGAGAATACGTTCGCGACCATAGCGAAGGCTCGGCCTGGTGCGATCTTAGTTCTCGCAGACCGCTTCCTACTCGCTGAGCGTGAACGAATCGTGAGTTTTGCAGCAAGACAGCGGCTCCCAGCGATGTACCCCTACCGGGAATTTGTGACACTTGGTGGTCTTATGTCCTACTCGCCGAACTATGCTGAGGCGTTCCGGCACGCGGCGGTGTTCGTCGATAAGATCCTGAAGGGCGCGAAGCCCCGCGATCTTCCCGTCGAGCAGCCCGGCACGTTCCAGCTGGTCTTCAACCTGAAGACCGCCAAGGTGCTAGGCCTCATGATCCCGCCGTCGCTGCTGGGGCGGGCGGACGAGGTGATCGAATGATAACTACTGGAAGCTGCGCCATCGATTTCCACATTAAGAGGGACACTACCTCAAGAGGGACACTACCTCCGGAACGCCGGGCGGGCTACTGCCACTACCTCCTGGTGCATAGTAGAAGACGTTCGAACCTACTTTGCCACGGAGCCAAGTTCGGCGAAATTGGCCGAAATGATGTTGGCGTTCCTTGAGGAACAAGGACTTTTCCGAAGCGCGGCGTAAGTCGAGCTCTTTAATTCTGACTTTCGCTTGTAGTGTAGCGAGCTGAGTCTTAGATACAAGACTGGGTTTCTTGCCGCAGGCGGAGGTTCTCCCTCCTTGTCAGGTCCTCCGTGGGTCCGTGGCAAGTAACAAACACCTGATAAACACACTAGAGAGGGTCGTTTCCGGTTCAGGCTACATGAAGGCCATTGCGGCTACAATGCTAGACCGCCATGGTCACAATCCGGCCTCGCGGCGCCAGTGTCCAAGCTTATGGCACCCCTAGGCCCAGCGACTTGCCGCGTAGCGCAACTTAGTACTGAGTTCGGCGACTGACTGCCAGTGTCAACGCCGACGTACTTTTGACCCACCTTCGCCGGTTTGGAATTGACCCGCCCCCGGCGGGTTGTCGTTCGCAGCGTCGTCCTGCGGTCGCGTGAGGGTGGCCGTGCCGACGCCGA
>JACXTT010002123.1_pt1 | contig 31780 bp, 21 predicted proteins | sample 9270951 | NCBI WGS metagenome assembly JACXTT01 (sample SAMN15532306, study PRJNA645909) | rock metagenome | isolation source: weathered quartz diorite | place: Puerto Rico | collected 2017-06-21
TTGCCATTCGATCTCTTCCTTTCTCTACATGATTCTCCGAAGTAGGTTCCGCGTCATCTCGTTCCAATTGTACGGACCCTCGTCAGCAACTCAAGGATGAATATGACAAAGTAGAATTAGTCAGAGTTATCCACTGAATAGTCGCAAGGTTCTAAATTCCGCATTCTGCATTTCGCTGGCAGAAGACAGCGGGAGTGGCCCGGTCGTAAACTATGGGAATCCAGACGATCGGGAGCGCTGCCAGGCCGCTGTCGCATTAGCCTGCTGTCTGCTGTCTGCTGCCTGCTGCCTGCTGTCTGCTGTCTGCTCATGTCCAGTGGAAACGTCGTCGTAGTCGATGACAACGGTGTCAACCGGATGCTCCTGACAGGAATCCTGGAGCAGGCCCGTTACGTCGTGCGCTCCGCGTCCAACGGGCGCGATGCGCTGCAGATCATCGAGCTCGAGCCGCCCGAGATCATCCTCCTCGATATTCAGATGCCGAAGATGAGCGGCTACGAAGTGTGCGAGTCGCTCAAGTCGATGCAGCGTACGCGCGAGATTCCTGTGATCTTCATCTCGGCGGTGGAGGATGTCGGCGAGAAGGTGAAGGCGTTCGAGGCGGGGGGAGTCGACTACATCATGAAGCCGTTCGAGCCCGCCGAAGTGCTGGCGCGTGTCGGCACGCAGGTGAAGTTGTTCCGCCTTCAGCGCGAGCTGCGTCAGCGCAACTTCGATTTGCAGCGGCGCAACGAGCAGCTGCTCGTCGCGCAGGATCACACGCAACGAATGTTCGGCGCGCTTTCCGACGCGCTCACGGGCACGATCCTCGACGAGACCTACCGGCTCGAGGAGAAGATCGGCGAGGGAGGATTCGGCGCGGTCTTTCGCGGGACGCACGTGGAGCTGCGACGTCCGGTTGCGATCAAGGTGCTGCGGCCGTCACCCGATGCGAACTCGCGCGAGCAGATTCTCCGCTTCCGGCGCGAAGGAGTGGCCGCGTGCCGTATCAATCATCCGAACGCAGTCGAAGTGCTCGACTTCGCGATCTCGCACACCGGCATGCCGTATCTCGTGATGGAACTGCTCACGGGCCGAACGATGGGGTCGCTGCTGCGCGAGACACCGCGTCTTCCGCTGCAACGATGTGCGGGCATCGCGGTGCCGGTGTGCGAGGCGCTCGGTGCGGCGCACGCCGCGGGCATCGTGCATCGCGACATCAAGCCGGATAACGTGTTTCTGCACGAGAGTGCAGGAAAGGAGATCGTGAAGGTCGTCGACTTCGGAATCGCGCGGCTGATGGATTCCGAGCGCCCCGCCGATCTCGATGGGATCACCGAAGCCGGGACGCTGCTCGGCACGCCCCAGTTCATGGCGCCGGAGCGTCTGATCGGGCGGCCCTACGACGAGCGCTCCGACGTGTACAGCGTCGGCGTGCTCTTCTATCAGGCACTGGCGGGAGACTTTCCGTTCCCGAACAGCACGCGCGCATCGATGCCGGACATGATCAATCTCCATCTGACGACGAAGCCGCGGGCGCTGCGCGAGCTGAACGAAAACGTGCCTGAGGCGGTGGCAGCAGCGGTGATGCAGGCGCTCGATTTCGAGCCGGCGCACCGGCCGCCGGTGGCCGCGCTGCGCGCAGCGTTCGCATGACGGGCCGCTGGAAACAGGCAGCAGACGGCAGACAGCAGACAGCAGACGGCAGATTTTCGAGTTGTCTGCATGCTTGCTCCCGCTGCCCGCTGCCTGCTGTCCGCTGCCTGCTGCCTGAATAGGCGTACCATTCCTTACAAGTACCGCAACCAATGGTCCTTGTTGCGCAGCCGCATCGGTCTCCTTCTCGACGAGACATGCTCGTCGTGTTTGCGTCTCAGGGGACGCTCGGTCTCCTGCTGCTCATTTTCATGACGGTGCGCCGGGCAGGCGAGCCGGCCGCGATCGCGGCGTCGCTCGGCAGCGCGTTCGTTCCGCTGCTGCTGATCCTCTTCTTCTTCACGCTGAGCATCGCGCTGCTCAAGTTCTCGCTCACCGATGTCGTCTTCGTCACGTTCGCATTGACGGCACTCGCGATCGCGATTCCCCTTCTCGGACTCGTGATCTCTGCGTGGCTCGGTGTGGGGGCCTCGATCATCGCGCGCATGTTCGTCGTCGTGCAGGCGCTGCGCCGCAAGGGCTCCGATCCGCTCGTCGAATACGCGAAGGTCTGGGGTCTTTTCGGAACGTACGGGATTCCGGTCACGATGTCGGCCCTTGCCTATGAGTGGATGGGCGGCAGGCCACCGGAGGTTGTGGTGAGCTTCGCGGCTGCGGAGCGGATCGCGCTGTGCGGCATCGTGTTGCAGCTGGCGAACGGCGTGGTGATGGCGAACGTCGAGCGCGCCTACGGCTACGCGGCGCGGACGATCCCGATCCTTTTCGTCGTCGACCTGCTCGTCTTCATTCCGACGCTTCCCTTTGCGGTTCTCGTCGCGCTGTCTTATCCATCGCTCCGCTGGCCGGGTCTGCTCAGTTGGTGTCTGGTTGGAATCCTGATCAACGTCATGGCGCGCAAGCTCGCCGGCGAGCGTGGCGCGAGCCGCAATCTCGTCAAGCGCCTCTCCTCGTTGACGAATGTTGGCCGCACGATCGCACTGAACGTCTCGACCTCGGACCTGATGATCGCGGTGTACGAGGCGTGCAAAGAAGTGGTCGACGTTTCGTTTTTCACGATCGCGCTGCTCGACGAGACAGCGAATGAGCTGCGGCTCGAGTACGACATGCGTGATGGTGTGGCGCAGCCAAAGACGACGATTCCAATTGGCGCGGGTCTGACGTCGTACGTGGTCCTGCAACGCCAGCCGCTGCTGCTGCGCACAGCCGCCGAAGAGCGCCGGATGGGATTGTCGGCGGTGATGGCCGACGAAGAGCCGACGGAGTCGTGGCTCGGGGTGCCGATGATCGCGCGCAATCACGTCGTCGGCGCAATCATCGTGCAGAGCTATCAGAAGAATCAGTTCACGGGCGACGACGTCGTGCTGGTCACCGCAATTGCGAATCAGGCGGCGATCGCATTGGCCAACGCGCGGCTCTACCAGGATCTGGAGGGGCTCACGTTTGCTCTCGAGCAGCGCGTCGCCGATCGAACCTCGGAACTGCGCGAGACAAATGTGCGGCTCGTCGCGGCGGATCGCTCGAAGAGCCAGTTCCTTGCGAACATGTCGCATGAGCTCCGCACGCCGCTGAACTCGATCATCGGCTTCTCTGCGATTTTGTTGAAGGTGGCGAAGGGCTCGCTCGAGCCGCGCTTCTACCGGTTCCTCGAGAACATCAACACGGCGGGCTCCTATTTGCTCAATCTGATCAACGACATTCTCGATCTGTCGAAGATCGAGGCAGGCAAGCTGCGCGTGAACTTCGAGACCTTCGATCTGCGGGAGACGATCACATCGGTCGAGCGCGTGATGAAGGGAGCCGCGGCGGAGTCGCAGATCACGATCGTCACGTCGATCGATCCGCAGATCTCGACCGCCTGCCTCGACGAATCGCGGCTCAAGCAGATCCTCTTCAATCTTCTTTCGAATGCCGTGAAGTTCTCGCCGGCAGGCTCGATCGTGACACTCACCGCGCATCAGATGCCGGCGGAAGTGTCGCCGCTGGGCCGCACGTCGGTCAGTCTCGTCGTGAGCGACAAAGGCATCGGGATCAGCGACTCGGAGATCACGAAGATCTTCGATCACTTCCATCAGACCGACGAAGGCCGAAAGTTCGGCAAACAGGGCACCGGTCTCGGCCTCTCTCTCGCGAAGAGTTTCGTCGAGATCCTCGGCGGCAGGATCGAGGTGGTCTCGCAGCGCGGCGTCGGTTCGACCTTCACCGTGCATTTGCCGATCGAAGGAACACCCGACAATGTGCGCCGCACGGAATTCGCCGAACGTGTGCGCGGCAGCTTTCAACGATGATCGCCGCGATCGTTTCGAAATCGCGCCGCGAAGTCGCTACACCCAAAAGCTCATCGAGATCCTCCCCGGCTGGCGCGGATACTGAAGCGAGTCTGGAGAGAGGTTGTTTTTAGGTCCGTTAACAATAGGGCAGGGCGCTTGGGAGCAACGCGAAGGATCTCGATGAGCGGGAAAGCGCGCGCACTGTACTTGGTGATATCCGCGGCGTCAAGCCAGGACTATCGCGCGAACAGTTTTTCGTACGGCACGATCGGCGGTGAGAGGTGTACCTCGATGCCGCCGAGGTCGGGATGCGCGAAGCGATACGCCTGTTCGTGGAAGAGCGGCAGGACGAGCGCGTGGCGCGCGATCACGGCATCGAGCTCGCGATAGATGTTGTGCCGCGTGCGCGGATCGGTCTCGATGCGCGCTCGTTCCATCAGCGCGTCGGCCTCCGGTGTTCCCGAAATGCGGCCGTACTGCGAGTGCGTGTGCAGCAGCGTGTAGACGAAGCCGTCCGTATCGGGATAGTCGGCGACCCAGCGGCCGAAGAACATGTCCGCGCTCTCCGTTGCGTTCGCACGAAGGAACTCCGCGCGGCCCGCGGCGACCTCCACCTGCAGGCCCATCGCAGCGAACGTGTTCAGCACATCCTTCGCGAGTCCCGAGTAGGTTCCTTCGTACAAGGTGTGCAGCATGACGGATGCGTGAAATGCGCGGTCGATCACCTGAGTCGTCTCGACGAACTCGTTGACGTGCGACTCGTAACCGAGCAGTCCCGGCGGAATCAAGCCGTGGGCCGGGACACCGAGACGGCCGAGGTGACGCGGGATGAGCGAGTCGACGTCGATCGATCGCGCGAGCCTTCGCCGCAGCGCCTCGTCATCGAACGGCGGCTTGTGAAGGTTGAACAGCAACAGCCCGGTGGAGAGCAGCGGCGTCTGCCGGTAGGTTGCTGCGAAGCGATTGTCGCGGCGCAGACTCTCGACGTCCTCCGGCAGGAGATCCCACACCAGCGAATACTTGCCGCCGCGAAAGCCCGCCGCGATCTGTTGCGGTGAGATGCCGAAGAGGAACGTGAGCCCGCTCGTCTTCGGGATGCCCTGGATCCAATACGCGCGATTCGCTTCGAGCTCGACATGCTTGCCGGGATCGAACGCCGCGACGCGGAACGGCCCGGTCCCCGACAGCATGCGCGGATCGGCATGGAACTCCGTCCCTTCCGGTACGATCGACGCTGCCTCGTAGGCGACGAGCGCCGGGAAGAACGACAGCGGCTGCTCGAGCTCGACGTAGAACTCCGTCGCACTGCGGATTCGGAATCCGCTGAGCTCGCGCGCGGTGCCTTCGATCAACTCGTTCGCGCCGCGAATCGGAGAAAGCAGCCAGCGGCTCTCGCTTTCCTGATTGCGAAGCAATCGCTCGAAGGTGAAACGGACATCGCGCGACGTGAGCTTGCGCCCGTCGTGGAAGCGGACGTTGTCGCGGAGGCGGAAGTAGAACCGTGTTCCCTGATCGTCCGCATGGAACTCCTCGGCCAGCCACGGCGTGATCCCCGCTCCTTCTGAATGTTTCGTCAGCGTCTCGAAAATATTCGGGATGACTTCCAGTTGCGTGACCGTCGAGACGAGCGACGGATCGAGGCTCCAGAGCTCCGCCGTCATCGGAATCAGGAGCGTCCCTCCCTCGCGCGACTGGACCGCGCCTTCGCCAGGCGCAGCGATCGTGTCTTTCGACAGCTCGGAGTAGTTCACGTAAGGCCGCGCGGGACGCAGTTGGAGATCGCGGATGTGAGACGACGCAACGCGATAGTCGATCTCGTGAAACAGCGGGACGAAGAGTGCCTCGCTGGAGAGCTTCTGCTCGAACGCATCGTAGGCGCGGGAGCGCGCGGCCGGCGACCGCTCTGCTGCTGCCCGTTCGATCAGGAGGTCTAACTCGGCGTTGCAGCTATAGTTGCGCCAGGCGCCGAAGCGCGAGTGCAGCAGTCCCGATGCGAACGTGTCGGGGTCGTCGTAGTCCGCGTTCCAGCGGCCGATGATCAGATCGAACGGTGTGTTGTTCCTCCAGCTCTCCACGAACTCGGACATCGTCGCCGTGCCGATGCGGACTTCGACGCCGAGCGATTGCCAGGTTTCGAGGAGACGATTCAGGAACGCGCGGTAGCGGTCCTGGACGACTGGATGCACCGAGGCGGTGATTTGCACCCTTGGTGTGCCTTCCGCGACGTGTGGACGAGGCGTTCGCACCCCACGTCTTCCGGGGTCGTGGCCCAGGATGCCCGGCGGGAAAATCCCCTCGGCAGGTTGCGCGAAACGGCCGATCGTCCGCTGCACGAGATCGCGTGCGTTCACCGCGCCTGCCAGCATGCGCCGCAGCTCGAGATCGTTCGCGAGCGGACCGTTGATGTTGAACGCGATTGCGTAGATGTTCTTCTTCGCCATCTCGGCGACCGAAACGTTGAGTCTGCGATCGCGCAGGATCGCGTCGAAGTCCTGCGGCAGAAGATCGCGCACGATGTCGAACTGACCGGAGCGAAGTCCCGCTGCCATGTCGCTCGCGCTCACTCCTGTGAAGAAGCGAAGGCGATCGGCGAGTGCCGGTGCGCCGCGCCAATAGTTCGGATTGCGCTCGACCAGCACGTAGTCGGGTGCGATCTCGAGAATCTGGAATGGACCAGTGCCGAGAAGGCGTCCGTCGTCCTGAGGGAATGCGATTGCAGTCCGTGGTGTGCCAAGGAGGACGGGAAGGATCGGGCACGGCTCCTCGAGCTCGAAGAGGAGCACTTGCTCTGACTCCGCGATGATCGTCCGCGTCTTCGCGAGCGCTGCAGGGAGTTCGCCGCGGCTCTGCAGGATCGCGAAATCGAATGCGCGTTTGATGTCCGCGGCAGTGACGCGCGTACCGTCCGATTTCGTCAGCCGCGGATGGAGCGTGAAGCGGAAGCGCCGGCCGTCGTCGAGCAGATCCCAGCGATCGCACGCCAGCGGCACGACATTCCCTTCGCGATCGACCGTGGTCAGCGGCTCGAACACGGTCGTATAGATCTCCGACATCTCTTCGATCTCGAGATCGATCGGATGGCGTGGCATGACCGGCGGAAGCATCGCGACGTTGATCGTGCCGCCCTTCGTGCGCGCTGCCGTCGGCCGCATGCGTTGCCCGCGAATCCGCGTGGCGCGATCGAGGTAGTCCTTGGCTGTCGCGTAGTCGGCGCGAAGATTCGCGAGCGTTGCGCCGATGCCGAGGAGATCGAGTGTCTCGTTGGCGACGGACTCGGGGCCTGCGGCCATCAGGCCGCGATGCACCCACTTGCGCGCGTCGTCGAAGTGGCGGCTCTCCCATGCGATCTGCGCCGCCATGACCGACGCGACGAGCAGCCGCTCGTTCAGGCGCGACGTCGTGAACTCTTCCGCCGCGGTGTCGAGCGACCGCAAGGCGGCAGTTGGATTGCCGGCGATGCGGTGCGCCTCCGCCGCCAGGAGATGCACCTCCGCCGTGCTCGTCTCCGCCGTGTAGCCGGTGTCCTGCAGCGCGGTGAGCACCATACGTGTCGCCTTCACCGCGTCATCGGCGCTGAATGCGGTGAGCGCGGACTTCGCCATCGCCAGCCCGTAGTGCACGACTCGTTCGGATTCGTCGGCTTCGTAGTAGTGATGCAGGAGTTTCGCGACGACTTCCGCGCGCACCGCACCCTGCTGCTCGAGCCGCTCGGCGAAGCGCCGGTGCAGGATTCGCCGCCGTCGCGGCGAGAGCCGCGAATAAAGAACGTCGCAGAGCAGACCGCTGGAGAACGTGAATCGCTCTCCGCGCGAGTCGGGCAGCTCGTCGATCATTCGCAGCGACGTCAGCCGATCGAGCATGTTGTCGAAGTCGTTCGTGTCATCCACGAGCAGCTCGAGCTCGCGCGAGTCGAATGTCTTGCCGAGGATCGAGGCGGTGAGGAGAAAGTCGCGGAGATTCTCCGGGAGCCGCTCGATGCGCTCTTCGATCGCTTCCTTGATCGTCGCCGGAAGAATGTCGGCGGCGATGCCGCGGTCGGTGGTGAAACGCCAGCCGCCCGTGTTGGCGGGCGCGATCGCATCGCTGTCGATGAGCGAGCGAACGAGCTCGATCGCGAAATGCGGATTCCCTTCGGTCGCCTGAAAGAGCTTGTCGGCGAGGCGCTCGTCGATCGGCTGCCCGCCGAGGATCTGCGTGATCAGTGCGCGGTGATCGGTGGCGGGAAGCGGGGCGACGTGCAGTGTCGTGAAGCGCGGATCGGTGCGGAACGAACCGAGCATCGCATTGAGCGGGTGCCCGCGATCGACCGCGGTCGTGCGGTAGGCCGCGACGAAAAGCGTCGGCGTGTGATCGAGCCGGCGGATGACGTACTGCAGCGCGTCGATCGTCGCGTCGACGCTGTGCAGATCGTCGAACATCAGCACCATCGGCTTGCCGCACGCAATGCGGATCAGCGCCTTGGCCAGGACTTCGAAGATGTAGGTGCGCTCGTCGACGCGGTGACGCTCGAGACGCCGCTGCGCGATCTGCGGATAGCGCATCTCGAGCAGCTCTGTGAGCGGCGGAAGGATGTCGACGAGATCCGCCGCGAGATCGGAAAAGTCGCTGCCCCCGGTCGAGTGAGTGTTCGACGGCGAGCGGAGATACTCCTGGATGATGTTGCCGAACCCCTGATACGGAAAGGCGGAGTCGAAGCCGTGCATGCGCGCATGGAAGATCGCGATCCCGCGCTGATGCACCCGCTGCTCGAGCTCCTGAATCAGGCGTGACTTGCCGACGCCTTCTTCTCCTGCGATCGCGATGAACTGTGCTTCGCCATTCAGTGCGGCGCCGAGTGCAGCTTCGAGTTGGGCCATCTCGTGCGCGCGTCCGACGAGCGGCGCATGCGTGACGCGAACCGAATGACCGCGGCGCGGCACCGTGACGACGGCGCTGCCACGCCCCTCTTCGCGCATCGTGTGCGCGTAGGTGGAGAGTGTGCTCGCGATCTCGCTCATCATGCGTGGGCGATTCGCCGGGTCTTTCTCGAGACAGCGCATCACGATGCTGTCGAGCGCTTCATCGACGTGCGGCGAGCGCAGGCGCAGCGGGTCGGGACGTTCGTGACTGATGCGATAAAGCGCGACCGGCATTTCCGAGCCGAAGGGCGGCTCGCCGGCGATGCACTCGTAGAGCACGGCGCCGAACGCGAAAACGTCGGACTGTGTCGTGACGACCCCGCCGCGCAGTTGTTCGGGACTGAGATACGCGATGGTGCCGACCAGCGAGCCGGGATTCGTGACGCGCCGCTCGAACGAGGCGAGCGCGATGCCGAAGTCGGTGAGCCGCACCCGCAGCGAATCGCCCTCGCGCGTGACCAGGATGTTCTCCGGCTTCACATCGCGATGCACGATCCCGCGCGTGTGGCTGTAGTCGAGCGCCTCCGCGACTTGCCGCGCGATGTCAACGATCTCCGCGAACGTCGCCCCCTCGCGCACGAATTCGCGCAGATGCTTCCCCTCCACATAGGGCATGACGAGGAAGAGCGCGCCGGGGTCGATCCCGACGTCGTACGCGACGACGATGCCGGGATGATCGAGCTTCGCGATCAGCCGCGCTTCACGGCGAAAGCGCTCTTCTGTGTCGCTGGTGAGGAGCTCCTGCGGAATGACTTTGACCGCGACATTGCGGTCGAGCCGCGGGTCGTGGGCGAGATACACAGCGCCCATGCCACCGCGGCCGAGCTCCCGAAGAAGCTCATATCGATCCGCCAGCCGGCTGCCGATCATGGGGGGACATCAAGGTAACAGATTTGCGAGGAGACTGAGGGAGTGAAAAGCGAAATGCAGAATGCAGAATGCAAAATGCAGAATTAGAAATGAAAACGATCTGCGGTGGCTTCGTCATCCCGAGCGAAGACGAGAGTCGCTCACTGATGCATCACGTTGCGCAACTGCGGCGCCGGCTTCGCGCCGCGTGTGCTCCAGAAAGCATGTGCCGCAGTAGTAGTTCCCATGCTCGATGACCGATGCCGGCTCGCGGCAGACGTGACAGCGTGGAGTAAAGATCAAGGGTGCCATTGCGAACCTCCGATGCGAATGGTGAGCGGCGGCCGGAGCCGGAGCCGCCGCTCAACCGTTGAACGATTACAGCGAGACCGACCACAGAAGTGCGCCGCTGTTGCTGACCGCGATGAGCGAGCGCGCGGGCGTGCCTCCCTGCGTCGCCGGCGGAACGATGACGTTGAAGTACGTGCCACCCGAGAACGAGCCCGCGGGCTCGACTCGGCCCGCCTGCGTGAGCGTCCATGCCTGCGTGCCGGTTGCCGCCGCGTATGCGGTGATCGTCGATGTGAACGAGCCATCCGTGTTCTTCGTGTCGGCGACGGTGATCAGATTGCTGTTCGAGAGGAAGAGGTGTCCACCGTTGGCGATCGTTACGGTCCACGCGGTCGCGCCGGTCGAACGAATGGCAACGACATCGACGGAGCCAGAGGTCGCGGAAGCCTTCGTGACGTAGACCGTACCGTCAGAGGTGATGATCGCAGGACCGCCGAATCCCGGTCCGCCCGGCCCCCCCGGTCCCCCCGGACCACCCGGACCGCCATGTCCCCCCTCGGCCAACGCAGCGCCGGTGAGCATCGAAAGAACGAGAGTGAAAAAGAGTACGCGTTTCATGGTTTGTGTTTCTCCTTGCGTTGTCACTAAGACAAGCGAGGTGCCATGTCGCGCTCTCTCTAGACGGTGCGAAGGTGCGGGTCAAAATGACGCGGGTGGGTGGGGCGAAAAGGATTTCGATTGCGTCAGGTGGGAACGGAGCCTGGATAGTCCCTTCTCCCCCGCGCACGGGGAGAAGGTGCCCGAAGGGCGGATGAGGGGGTCGTATGAGGCCCGGACCCCTCATCCGCGCTCCGCGCACCTTCTCCCCTCGCGGAGGGGAGAAGGAACTAGCGTTCGGCATTTCGCGTTTCGTTTCCCTTACGGCCGCGGCGGCCGCCCGCTTCCACCCTGCATCGGCGGCTGCATCGGCGGCGGCGATCCTGGTCCCGGATTTCCGCCGTGCTCGCGGTGTCCATCCGGCTGCTGCGGCGGTTGCTCCTGCCGTTGTCCGTCGCGTCCATCCGGCTGCCGTCCCTTCGGCATCTCGCGCGACATCGGCGGCTCGCGGCGGCTGAACACCGATTCCTGTCCGGCGTGCACCATGAACGGCTCGCGTTGCAGCGGCGATTGCACTTCGACCGTTCCTTCGAACACATCGAGTGTCGTCGCGCCGCTGTTCTCCACGTTGACCGAGTACTGGGTTCCGCGAACGGCGAGCAGCGCGCCGGGTGTCTTCACGATGCGCGGCTCATTGCCGGTGATCTTGTCGAAGATCGCGTGAATGCGTCCGCGCTCGACGGAGAGAATCACGCCGGGCGTTCCTTCGGCGAGCACCACCGTCGTCGAGCCGTACACCTCGAACTTCGCGCGATAGTGATCGGCGCCGATGAGGGCGTAGGAGAACCATCCTGTCTCGACCTTTTCGCCGCTCACCGCCGCGGCGCCTTTGTCGACGCGGCGCTTCTCCTTCGCGTTCGTCACGGTGACGGTTCGCTTCACTTCATCGAAGCGGTAGGCGATCGGTTCCGGCTGCTGTGCCCACGATGTCGCGCACAGCACGAACAAACAGGCGGCGAATCTCTTCATGGTTTCCTCAATCCTTCTCGACGGGAATCGCAAGACGCTTGAGTTTCCGGGCGAGTGTCTTCCGTTCGATTCCCAGTATGAACGCGGCCTGCGTCTGATTCCCCGCCGTCGCCTGCAGCACCGCGATGATGTGACGGCGTTCCGCTTCATCGAGTGAGACGAGATCCTCCGCGGATTCGTTCTCCTCTGCGACGTCATCGGTCAGAGGCCGTGCGACATCGATTCCGCGAATCGCGGCGCGCGCCGCATCGGGATCGGTCAGCGCTTGCGAGTCGATGACGATGCGTCGCACCACCTGCTCGAGCTCGCGCACATTGCCCGGCCACCCATGTTCGGCGAGCACATCGAGCAGCGCCTGCGACGGACCAGCGATGCTCTCGCGCCGCATCTCCTTCGCGACGCGCTGCCGGAAGAATTCGACGAGCAGAGGAAGGTCGGATAGCCGTTTGCGCAGCGGCGGCACCGCGATCTCGTAGCCGGCGAGGCGATAGTAAAGATCCTCGCGGAATTTCCCATCCGCGATGAGCGACTTGATGTCGCGATGCGTCGCGGCGATCACGCGCACGTCGGCGCGATGGCTCTTGTCGGCGCCGAGCGGTGTGACGACGCCGTCCTGTAGAAAGCGCAGCAGCTTCACCTGAAAGGACGGCGAGATGTCGCCGATCTCGTCCAGAAACAGCGTGCCGCCATCCGCGCGCGAGAGCGCGCCGCGGCGTTCGCCACGCGCGTCGGTGAACGCGCCGCGCGTCGATCCGAACAGCTCGTTCTCCAGCAACGTGTCGGGGATCGCGCCGCAGTTGATCGCGATGAACGGCCCGCTCGCACGCGGACTGAGATCGTGAATCGACTGCGCCACGAGCTCCTTGCCGCTTCCGCTCTCGCCGAGGATGAGGATGGGGATGGGAAGCGGAGCAACGCGCGCGATCGCCTTGTACATCTCGATCATCGACGGATGCGACCCGATGATGCGCGACGGAACGGCGGGCTCGAACTGCGCGGCCTCCGGCTCGCGCTTCTTCACCGCGGAGGCGACGCTCGCGATGAGATCGGAAAGGTTGAACGGCTTCGCGAGGTAGTCGAATGCACCGCTGCGTTGGGCGACCGCTGTGGTCTCGATGCTGCCGCGCGCCGTCATCAGAATCACGCGCGGTGGATCCTTGCGCTCGCTGATGGCTTGCAGCAGCGAGAGACCGTCGCCGCCCGGCATGTAGATGTCGCTGACGACGACATCGACGCGATGGCCTTTCAAGAGCTGAAGCGCGGATGCCGCATCGCCCGCCTGATGCACGCGATGGCCGGCCTTCTGGAGCGCCAGCGCGGCGCTCTCACGGATCCCGGCGTCGTCATCGACTACGACGACTGTGGCCATTCACCAGCTCCCTTCATGGGCAATGTGACGCGAAACCGCGTTCCTCCGTTTGCGACATCTTCCATCGTGACGCTCCCTCCATGCCAGCGGGCGACTTCCGTCACGAAGGAGAGTCCGAGGCCGAGGCCTTGAGTGCCGGCCGCGGTGGCGCCGCGGAAGAAGCGTTGGAAGATACGCTCGCGATCAGCGGCGGCGATGCCCGGACCGCGGTCTTCGACTTCGATCGCGGCCGCGTCGTCAATCTGTCGCACGCTGACGACGACCTCGCCGCGCGTGTATTTCAACGCGTTGCTGACCAGATTGTCGATGACGCGCTCGAGCAATGCACTGTCCCCGCGTACGAGGAGCTCGGAGAGCGGGCGTCCCGCCCGCAGTCGCTGGGCGTCCGGCCCGGCGGCCGAAAGGAATTCGACGCGCAAGGCAACGAGCTCGGCAAGATTCAACATCGAAGTGGATGAGGCAAAGTCGCGCTGCGGAAGCCGCTCCAGATCCAGCAGCACGTTAACCATCGACTGCAGCTTTCCCGCCTCGGTCTGCAACAGCGTCGTCACGCGGCGGCGCTCCGCATCGGTGAGCTCGAATGCGGTGAGGAGTTGCGTGAGATTCGACATCGATGCGAGCGGAGTCTTCAGCTCGTGCGCAAGGAGTCCGCGCGATGCTTCGAGCCGCGTGACCGCAACGCGCGATTGACGGAGTGCGCGCATCATCCTCATTGTCTCGACGGTTGCCGCCGCGGCGAGCGTGCAAATCAGCAAGGTCGCAAACGGAACGGCAACAGTTGCGGTGCCGAGGAGAAGCAGCCCGCCGCCGATGACGAGGAGCGCGATGAGCGGCGAGGCCCAGCGCCAGCGCGTGATGCACCAGACGGCGACTCCTGCGATGAGGCCGGAGACGAGCGGGGAAACGTCGCGGATCGCTTCGCCGCGAATCACCGACTCGGTCGCCGCCGCGTGCACCGTGACGCCGGGATCGGGCATGCGGCCGGAGACCGGCGTCAGCACGCGGTCGCCGAGCGCGAACGCGGTGGGGCCGATGAAGACGAGCTTGCCGGCCATCGGAGAAATCCGGCGGGGCGCCTGTGCTTCCACGCTGCTGAGGCGCGGGATGTCCTTCGGATGCGTGCGAAACGCGGGCGCGATCGATGTGCCGACAGGCACCGGCGCTCCGGTGATGATCGACGCGGCCTCGAACGGAATCGCGGTCAGCGCGCGATCGTGACTCTGCTTCGTCGCCGCGAAGCGGCGGATCATGCCGTCGTGATCGATCTCGAAGTTACCGTGCGCGGCGATGAGATCGCTGCCTAGTGATGGCGAGGGCGTGAGCCAGTGACCTTGCTCATCGAGAACGGAAACGCCGAAGACGGGCAGGCGCTTCGTTGCGTTTGCGAGCGCGTCGTCGCCAGGCCCTGCTTCAGGAAGAAGGATGTCGAGCACGACGGCGCGCGCGCCGGCATCCGCCGCGCGCTCGATGAGCGATGCGAGCGTTGCACGCGACCACGGCCAGCGGCCGATCGTCGCGAGAGACGGCTCGTCGATCGCGATGATGATCGTGTGTGCTGCGGGACGCGATGGGAGCAGCCTCAGTGCGAGATCGCGTGTCGGATTCTCGAGTGTGCGCCCTGCGGACGAGGCGAGAAGCAGTGTCGCGAGCACAGTCGTCGCGGCAGCCGCGAACAGGCGCATGAGGGAAGTGTAGACGCTACTGCTCCCACGATCGCCCCCGCAATATGCGCGACTGGCACGGCGATGAAGTCACCACTCGCAAACACTGCGCTGCCGGTTGCGATCTCGAAGAGCGTCTTTGCTGCGAACAACGCAATGCAAACGATCGCGATCCGGTTGCGCGACGAAAACACGAGCAGTGCGAAGAGCGCGCTGTCGATTCCCGACAATCCGCGATAGGTCGCGATCGACGGCGCGAACGCGAGCACTGCCAGCGGCACGGCCACGACGCTGGCGAACAGCGTCGCCTGGAACGCGAGGTTGCGACGCGCACAGAGTGTGCCGAGAAGAAGAAACGTGAGCGCGTCCCAGGCGAGCTGCTCATACGTGAAATGTGTGAAGTGACAGGTGACGATGCGCCACAGCGCGCCGCCGCGCTGCAGCTCCAACGCGGAGCCGGGTATCAGCGCGGCGGCGAGCGTGAGCGTGAAAAGGACGAGCGGTAGTGCCTTCTCCCCTCCGAGAGGGGAGAAGGTGCCCCGAAGGGGCGGATGAGGGGTTCGCATTTAACTACGCTGACTCGCAGCTTTGATCACCGCGAATGCGCCGATCGCGATCAACAGCGCGTTGATCGGATCGATCGCGCCGCCGCCGCGCGTGGCATGCGCATGCCCATTGAACATCGGACGGCTCTGATCGACGCGCGCGCTCTGCGGCGCCGCGCTCATGCGCGAGGCCTGAGCGGTGCGCTCGATTGCCGTGCGATCGCGATTCGACCGCGCGATGCCGCGCTTCGCGAAGTCGCCGTCGGACAACACGACCATGGACGTGTAGTCGGTGACGAGCTGGTACTTCACGCCGAGATCGCGGATCGCCTGTTCCGCCTCCTTTGCCGGAACGATTCCGATCGTCTCGTTCATGATCGCGTTCTCGACGCGCTCCATGGCCCACAGTCTCTCGAGCTCCGGATACTCCCTGCTCACTTCGGGGAAATCGAACGTCGTGTCGTAGGTCTCATCGGGACCGGTCATCTTCGCGGCGAGCTTCACCCTGGCCGGACCACCTTTGTCGTAGCGGCCGAAGATGACGAGCTGTTGTCCGCGATACAGCTTCGTGATCGGCTTCGTCGTTGCCTCCTCGGTCCTGACGCCGTCGATCGAGAGCTTCACGTCGTGAATCGCCTCGCTGACGATTTTCGATTTCGCGAGGAGAATCGCACCGCCGATGTCGCCGTCGTTCGAGCCCTGATCGTAGAAGCCGCCGCTCGTCTCGGTGATGAGACGCATGAGCGGCCAGTTGCCCTGATTCCCCATGAGGAAGCCGAACACGCGAACGTCGTAGTTCTTCAGCAGCTTGTAGAACGAGGGGGGATCGACGATGCCTTCGTTCGCCACGCCGTCGGTGATGAGCAGGACGCTGCAGGCGCGATCGGCTTCGACGGCATCGAGTCCGGCCTTGAGTCCCGCGTAGACGTTCGTGCCGCTGCCGGTACGCAGCTGCATCACTCGGTTAGACCATTCTTCGATCGAGACGGCGTTCGCATCGACGAAGCCGTTCGTCAATTCCGAGGCGCTCTCGTTGAACGTGATGATGCGGAAGCGATCGCCGGTCTTGAATTGCGAGAGCGCCTGCTTGACGCCGCGTGCCAGCGTCGCGAGCTTGGTCGACATGCTGCCGGAGACGTCGAGGACGAAGACGTAATCGGCGCCCGCCGTTGCGCTCACCGTCATCGTCTCGTTGTAGGTCATCGCCCCATCGTTCGGCGTTGCAGATTGTGGTGCGCTCTCGCCGATGCGTCCCAGGTCGCTGCCGGGAGTGAGGGTCAGCATGAAGGTTCCCGGTTCATTCGCGTTCGGCTTGTAGGTCATCAGCTCGACCCGGCCAGGGAGGTTTTCCGCGAGCCGGTAGTAGAAAACGAAGTCGTGCGTGAGGTCGCCGCTCGTGCGATCGATCGCGACCTTGTAATGGCCGGCATCGAGCTTCGTGATCTTCGCGTCGTTCTCCGCGCCTTGTGCCTGCACCTGATCGACGGGCCATCCCGAGCGCAGCTCGACGCTGATGGCGAGGCGCTTCTCGACTTGCGTGTTGCGCGTCCAGAACGTGCTGGGCGAATCGTCCGTGCCGCCTTCCGCGAGTGGATAGACGTAGCGTCCGAAGCCGCCTTCGATTTTCAGCGGCTGGTAGTAGACGAAGCGGATCTTCGTCTCGCTCTGAGCGCGCACATTCGCGATGGAGAATTTGTAGGACGCGTACTCGACCTCATCCTTCTTCTTCGTGCAGGAGCATTGGCCGAGGCCTGCGTCGTTCCCGGAATCGCGTTCTTCGGTGTAGACCTTGGAAGCGTCGTTCGCGTCGATGACCTCGCCGTTCAGGACGCGATCGCCATTCCAGATCGTGATCTCGGAGAGGCTCGCGCTCTGCGGGACGGGAAAGCTGTAGATCGCTTCCACGTTCGCCGCGTTCGGATTGAAAAATGTCTGTGTGACTTCCGTGCGCGCGAAGCCGTTGTCGATGACGACATCGACGAGATGTTCGCGGATCTGGATCGGGGCGCTGCCGGCGTTTTGCGGGGTGAGGGTGCCGGCTGCGAAGAGCCGGGTAGTCGCGAGCAGCAGCGAGATGATGACCAACCGTTTCATGACGACCTCCACGCCGGTCCCTCACCGCGAGGGCGCTGCCAAACGAAGCTTCACGTGTTTTCAACGACTTGCGAAGAGCCAGTGCTACTGAGCTGTACAATGAATGTACATGGCTGCGCAGTTGTTGTTCACTCCATCGGAACGAGTGCTCGCGGCGCACATCGCCGCGCTCGTGTACACGAATCCGTTTCTCGAGGAGCGGATCGAGCATGAGCGGCGGATCGTGGGCAATGCGTACGTCGCGAGCCAGCCGGTCTGGAGTCTGCTGCCCGACGCGCAGCGCGATGCGAACATCGATGCGATTGCCGCGCGGACGGACGCGCTCGTCGCGACGCTGCGCGCACGGCTCGACGGCGGCGCGCGCGCTTCCGCGCAGGATCTGCAGCTCTACGACGACGTCGTCATCTACTTCCTCTATGAGCGTTATCGCGAGGCCATTCTCGGGCTGATCGAGAGCGGCGCACGGGCGAATTTCTATGCGCGGTTTCGCGCGGACGTCACGGCTCATCTGCGCGACCGCGTCGATGCCGCGCACCTCTTCGCCTGCTTCTATCAGGTTCGCCGCGCGTTCCATCAGGTGTTCCGCAGCATCATCGGACGCACGCGGCCGGCGGCCCGGCTGCGCGCCGCGGTCTGGCAGTCGATCTTCACGCATGACGTGCGGCGTTACCGGCGCTCGCTGTACGCGCGGATGGGCGAGGTCGCGACGCTCATCACCGGGCCGACCGGCACGGGTAAGGAGCTGGTCGCGCACGCGATCGGATCGTCACGGTACATCCCGTTCGATGCACATCGCGAGCGATTCACGGCGGAAGTCTCGTTCGTGGCGGTGAATCTCTCGGCGCTTTCGCCGTCGCTGCTCGAGTCGGAGCTGTTTGGACATCGCAAGGGCTCATTCACCGGTGCGCTCTCCGATCGCGAGGGTTTTCTCGAAGCCTGCGGCCCGCTCGGCACGGTGTTTCTCGACGAGATCGGCGAGGTCGAGCCGGCAATTCAGGTCAAGCTGCTGCGCGTGATTCAGTCGCGCACGTTGCAGCGGCTGGGTGAGACGAAGCCGCGCTCCTTCGCCGGCAAGCTCATCGCGGCAACGAATCGCGATCTGGGCGAAGAGCTCCGGCGCGGCCGCTTCCGCGAAGACTTCTACTATCGGCTTTGCGCCGACACGATCACGACGCCATCCTTGCAGGAGCAACTCGGCGGCAGCGAGAGCGAGCTGCACCATCTCGTGCGGTTCATCGCCGAGCGTGTGGCAGGAGACGAAGAGGCGGAGGCGCTCGCGGGCGAAGTGATGCGCGCGATCGAAGTCTCGCCCGGCTTCGCCTATCGCTGGCCGGGCAACTTCCGCGAGCTCGAACAATGCGTCCGCAGTGTGATGCTGCGCGGTACCTACGAGCCGCAGCAGAGGAGCGAGGATGCGCGCGCGCGAATCGCGCGGTCGATCGTCGCCGGCGACTTCACGGCCGACGAGCTGCTGCGCAATTACACGACGCTCTTGTATGCCGCATCGCGCAATTACAGTGCGGTCGCGGAGACTCTGAAGATCGATCGCCGAACGGTGCGCGCGAAGGTGGATGAATCTCTGCTGCGCGATTTGGACGTGGGCGAAATCACCCGTCGAGCTCCTTGAGGATGTTGCACAGCAACGTGCCCTGGCCGATCGCGTCATCGAGCGCGACGTGCGTGTGCGGCTGATCGCCGAACCAGCGCCGTGGCATGTTCTTCTTCGTCGAGTCGCGGTACGGCTTTCTCAGTGCAATCATCGCGACCGTCTTGATGTCGAGCGCCGAATGCGAGAACGGGCTCTCGCCCACGAAGCGCATCAGATACCAGTAGACGAACATGAAGTCGTAGGTGACCGGATACCCGGCGAAGACCGGTTTGCCCGGCAGCGACTTCAGCCACGAGACATAGGCGCGCATCGCATCGGCCGGCGACTGCAGATTCTCGCGGCAGGCCGCCCACGCCTCGGGCTGCGATTCCCACCACGCTTGCGTCTTCGGATCGGGCGCCGCGCCCGGCAGCAGCTCGAGATTCGCGGAGAACGTCGAGACCATCTCAGCGGAGCGGCGAAACGCGGCCGATCCGAAACTGAGCATCGAGTTCGGACCGGGGATCGGGCCGTCGGATTCAATGTCGGTGCTGATGAAGAGCTCTTCGGACATGGAAAGATGATACGAGGGATGAGGGATGAGGGATGAGGGATGGCCCACATGAGCTTCGTGCCACACGCCCACGGGCCGCCTTGAAACAAAAAGCGAAAATGCGGAATTCAGAATCACAGAATTCAGAATGAAGAATGACGCGCGAAGCGCCACATCAATTTTGAATTCTGCATTTTGAATTCTGCATTCTGCATTTCGCTTTTCGATCTCTTCGCGCATGACGGTGCGGATGTCGCTTCGCGATGCCGTTGCTCCCTCATCCCTCATCCCTCATCCCTCATCCCTCCCGAGGCGCATACTGCATCCATGCGCGACAACGGTCCGGCCATCGCGCTCGACCATCTCTCGAAGTCGTACGGCCGCGTGCTGGCGGTGCGCGATCTCACTCTCACCGTCGCGCGCGGCGAAGTCTTCGGCTTCCTCGGTCTGAACGGTGCGGGAAAGACGACGACGATTCGCGTGCTGCTCGATCTTCTCCGGCCCACGCGTGGCGTGGCGCGCGTATTCGGATTCGACTGCCAGCGGGAGAGCGGACGCACCCGCGCGCTCCTCGGCTATCTGCCGGCAGAGCTCGGGCTCTACCCCGACATGACGGGCGAGGAGCTGCTGCGGCTCACTGCACGGCTGAGCGGCGGCGAAGTTGATCGTACTCATCGCGAGCGTCTGCTCGACCGGCTCGAGCTCGCGCATGCGGACCTCGATCGACAACTGCGCGAATACAGCACGGGGATGAAGCGCAAGCTCGGACTCGTCCAGGCGCTGCAGAGCGATCCGCCGCTGTTGATCCTCGACGAACCGACCGAAGGTCTCGATCCGCTCGTGCAGAGCGCGCTCTTCGAGATCCTCTTCGAATTGCGAGCGAGAGAACGCACGGTATTCATGTCCTCACACGTGCTCTCGCAGGTGGAGCGCTTGTGCGATCGCATCGCCGTCATCCGCAAGGGTGTGATCGTGCTGCTGTCGACGGTCGACGAAGCGAGAAGAAAAACCGGCCGCACCGTGCGCGTGCAGTTCGAGCGCGCAGTGTCGATGATCGTGCTGCCGCAGGGTGTGACGACGGTCTCGGTTTCGCCGAATGAATGGACGCTGAAACTCGAAGGGGAGGCGGGATTGCTCGTGCAGCGCCTCGCATTGCTGCCGGTACGCGATCTCGAGATCATCGAGCCTGCGCTCGAAGATGTGCTGCAGAGCTTCTACCGCGAGGCATCATGAATCGCGTTGCCGCACTCGTCGTCCACTCGCTGCGCCGCCGCCGCGCGTTTCTTCTCACGGTGGCGTCGGTCCTGTTTCTCTTTCAATTCCTCCTGATCGGCGCGGGACGGGCGCTGCACAAGTCGGGGATGTTCACGCAGATGAGCAGCTTTCTCCCCGACTTCATGCAGGGATTCGTGAGTGTTGGCGCGATGTCGTTTCGCGGCATGGTGACGTTCGGCTATTCGCATCCGATCGTCGAAGTCTTTCTCATCGCGATGGCCATCTCGATTGCGGGGGAGCCCGCCGGTGAGATCGATTCGAAATTCATCGACCTCGTGATGGCGAGACCGGTGATGCGCACGTCGATGATCGCGCGCTCGGTCGTGCTCCTGCTGCTCTGCACGATCGGGGCAGTCGGGAGCATGTTGTGCGGAACGTTCATCGGCGTCCGTATGCTCACGCCGGAGGGGGCGGCGCCTCCTTCGCCGCGCCTGATCCTCGAGCTCGCGTTGAATCTTGCGGCGCTCGTGCTGGCGTGGGGTGCGATCGCGTTGTGGGTCGCCGCCATGTCGAAACGGCAGACGACGGTGTCGGCGGTCTGCGGCCTCGCCGCGTTCATCACATTCGTCGTCGATTACGTCGGCCGGCTCTGGACGAGCCTCGGCCGCGTCGCGTCGCTCTCGCCGTTCCATTACTACAGCCCGTTCCAGATGCTCGGCGGAGCCGCGATGGTCTGGATGGATGTCGTGGTGCTGCTCGCAGTGTTTATCGTCTGCTCGACGGCAGCGATGGTTCTGTACGCCCGGCGGGATCTGTAGCGAAATCGAGAAAACGTCCCGACTTCGCCATCACGCCGCCACAATCGACCTCTATCTATTCACTGCATGTGGCGATCGCTGCTTCTTCTCGCTCTTGCAGTTCCACTCTCTGCTCAGGATCTCACCGCGACGCTCGGCGCGCTCCGCGGCATTCACGTCGAGGATGAACAGACGGACGTTCCTCCCGACGCGATCCTCCTGATGTCCAACGCGAAGGACGGCCTTCGCAATCTCGCGATCGCCACATTGCGAGGACAACCGGGTACTCCTGCGACGATTGCTCCGCAGATTCAGAACACGCTTGCGGAAGTGGTCGACGTTTCGGGAGGAGATGTCGAGGAACGGTTCGGCGATGTCATCGATCTCGCGGTGACGGCGCCGGCGCCGGACCTGCTCGCTGTCGAATACACGCTCAACATCCCATGCGGCTCCGACGCGCTGCTGCTGCTCTTCCGCTTCGATGGGCAATGGCGCCTCGTCTACGAACGGCGCGAAGACGGCTACGACTCGATCTCGTCCGGCCTCGGCTCGTTTCAATGGTCGGTGTCTCCGCCCGATGCGCGAGGACGCGTGCTGGTGCTGACGGCTTCGATCTCGCCGTGGTGCGTGTCGAACTGGCATGGACTCGAATACCGCGTCGAGCGCATCGACCCGCATCGCGACCGGCCAATCTTCATCGACGAGGGCAGCGCGCCCAGTTTCGGTTGGGAGTATCAGCTCGCGACCACGCCCGGGAGTTACTCGCTCCACTTCGACACGCGTTGCTTCGACGGCAGTTTGGTTGTGCGCAGCACCGTTCTCAACTATCGCGTCGAGAACGATCATCCGGTTCGCGTCGACCCGATCGCCGACTCGCCGCGCACCTTCATCGAAGAGTGGTTCGGGTTGCCCGAAGCGAGTGCGTTGCAGCGGACGACGATGGGCTCCGACGCCGTCGCCGAGTGGCGCGGCCTCATCGGTCCGATGGTGGACCAGAAGGATGGCTACAACGAGTTCGGCCCGGTCGAGCGGTGTAGCGAGGATGTCTGGCAGATCTCGATCAATCACTTCGACCATGCCACCGACGATGAATACACGCCGTACTACTTCGTCGTCACGGGGAGCGACGGCCACTATCAACTGACGCAAGTCTCCGAGGAGGAGCGCGAGGGATGTGAGAAGGAGAAGACCGAGCCGGTTGAGGAGGACGGCGAGTGAGTGGAGCGAAGGGGGAATGCAGATCCCCCGTCATCCCGAGCGAAGTCGAGGGACGAACCAAGAAACTTCCAGTGTTCATGCGGGTTTGAGCCGACCAGTCCCTTCTCCCCCGCACGGGGGAGAAGGAACTGACGGCCAGAGCACCGCGAGTTTCTCTTAATCAGTTGCGTCGCGCAGCGACGTCGCCCGCTCGGGATGACGGAGATCTGCACTCTGCATTTCGCTTCTATCCCCGCGAAAGGCCCCATGCTGGACGCGGCTATCATGGCTGCACCCAGCCATGAACGACGACCGCACCGAGGTACGGTCTCCGGAAGAGACGCCGACAGTGGTTGTCGGCGAAGCGTCTAACCATTCACTGCAGTTGACGCCCGGCACGATCCTCGGTGGCCGCTATCGGATCGTTTCGCAGATCGGGCGCGGCGGCATGGGCGCCGTCTATCGTGCTGACGATCTGAAGCTGGGGCAGACCGTCGCGCTGAAGTTTCTCTCGATCAGCAGCCACGCGCCGCGCCTCCTCGACGAAGTGCGCATCGGCAGGCAGATCTCGCACCCGAACGTTTGCCGCCTGTACGACGTGGCCGAGGCCGATGGACAGACGTTCATTACGATGGAGTTCGTCGATGGCGAAGATCTCTCGTCGCTGTTGCGGCGTGTGGGACGGCTACCGGCCGAAAAAGCGCTCGCGGTCGCGCGCGACATCTGTGCCGGCCTCGGCGCCGCGCACGAGAAGAATGTCATTCATCGCGACCTGAAGCCGGCGAACGTGATGATCGATGGTCGCGGCCGCGCGCGCGTCACGGACTTCGGACTCGCGGTTGCCGGCGAGGCGCGCGATCAGTCGGGCACGCCCGCCTATATGGCGCCGGAGCAATTCGCCGGTGTGCCGGCCTCGCGCGCGAGCGACATCTATGCGCTGGGGCTCGTGCTGTACGAGGTCTTCACCGGCCGCCGTCCGTTCGAGTCCACCTCGACGCACGATCTCATGGTGAAGCAGCAGCATTCCGAGTACGCGCGGCCCTCGGCATTGAATCGCGACGTGCCCGCGGCAGTCGAACGGATCATCGTTCGTTGTCTCGATCCCGAGCCGTCGGAGCGTCCGCAATCGCTCGAGTCGATCGCGCGTGAGCTCCCGGGCGGCGACACGCTTTCACTCGCAGTCGCGGCGGGAGAGACGCCGTCGCCGGCAATGGTGGCCGCGGCTTCGAAGCGGGGAGACCTCGCGCCGCCAGTCGCGTGGTCACTGCTGATCGCCGCGGTCGCAGGATTTCTATTGAATGCGGCGATGGCAGACCGGCATCGCGCGGAAATCAAAGCGCCGGACGTGCTGCGTGAGCGCGCGCGCGCGATCCTTGCCGATGCCGGTGTGTCTGACGCGCCGCGCGACTCTGGATTTTGGTTGACGAGCCGTTTTGGAGAGCTCGTTGCGGTGTACCGCCGCTCGTCACGCCCGATGCTTCCGCGGAATGCCGCCGGCTTGCTGGAGACGAATGATCCACCGCTCGATGCGGAGATGGCGAGGGTCATTCTCGACGCGAAGGGCTCGCTCATTCAGCTGACGGTTGCTCCGCCGTCAGTCGAGAGTCCGCGACCTGTCGCAGCTCCCTCGTGGGATCGTCTGCTCGCGGCTGCCGGGTTCGATGGTCGCGCACTCGAATCGACGACTGCGCTGCGAGCTGCGCCGGTCGACACCGATGCGAAATATGCGTGGAGCTCGAAAGACGGCGCGCACATCGAAGCTGCTTCGTATCACGGCCGGCCGGTGTGGTTCTCGACACGTCCGTTGGTGAGGCATGGTCGCCTGATCGCGCGCGGCGACTCTGCAGCGGACCGGATCGCCGCGGCGATGTTCATGCTTTTCATGATCCTGATTCCCGCTGCCGGACTCTTGATGGCGAGAACGAATCTGCGGCGAAAGCAAGTCGACCGAGCAGGCACGATCCGCGCGGCGACGGCATTCGGTGTCGTGATGCTCCTCGGTCTCGCGTTTCACGCCCATCATCCGATGGCGCTCGTCGACGAATGGATCATCAATTCATGGCTCATTTGCCAGGCGACGTTCTGGGCATTGAACGTGGCGATCTTCTATGTCGCGCTGGAGCCGCTCGTGCGAAGACGGTGGCCGCAGATCCTTATCTCGTGGTCGCGGGTCCTCTCCAGCCGCTACAGCGATGCGATGGTGGGGCGCGACATCCTCATCGGTGCCGCGGTATCAGTCGTGACCGTGCTGCTTTGGCAGACGACGTTTTTCGTATCAGCCACGCAGCTCATGGGTGAGGCGGATGGTCTCGGCACCGCGCCGGCGATGATGTTCGTGTTCACCAGCCTCTTCTCCGAGGCGCTGTTGCGCGGTTTCGGGATGGTGTTGCTGCTCGTCCTCGCTCGCTCCGTGATTCGCCATGACGTCATCGCCCTCGTGCTCACAACCTTGCTCATCGCCGGCCTGACGATGGGCGATGCCGCCGGCCCCTTGGCGTGGCGCGCGGTGTATGGCGTGATGGCCTCGCTGGCGGGCGTGCTTCTCGTGCGGCAGTGTGGAGTGCTGGCGCTCATGTCCTACGCCGTCTTCGGGCTGTTGCAGGAGCGGTTGCCCTTCACGCTCGATGGGGAAGCGTGGTACTTCGAGCGATCGGCCTGCATGCTCGCGCTGATGATCATCGCGGTCGTGTGGGCGTTTCGCACGTCGCTCGGCGCGAGGCGCTGGCTGCCGCGCCTCGCGTTCGAGACGTGACTCTACGCCGTCACGAATTGCGCGGCCGACTCGATCACCGCGGGATCGCGCAGAATGCGCCGATGCCCGAGTCCCTCGGTCGTGATCATGCGCGCGCCGGGCCACGCTTCCGCGATCGTCGCGCCTTCGCGATGCAGCGTCTCCTGATCGTCGCGATCGTGAATCACGAGCAGCGGCGTCTTCATCTCTCGCGCGGCGAGTGCCAGCGAAAAATCGCTCATCTTCCGCAGGAAGCGCTGCTCGATGCGCAGACGCATGCGATCGACGATCTCCGGCTCGAGGCCGAGGATTTCGCGGAAGCGCTCCGTGTAGTCGGTGGGATTGAGCGGCGGCGCGATGAAGACGGCGCGCTTCGCATTGAGCCCTTCACGAAGCGCGAGCGTCGTCGCGGCACAGCCGAGCGAGTGCGCAATCACCGCGTCGACCTCGCCGTTCGACACTTGTTCCACCACGCTGCGAAGTGCCCAGGCGAAGTGGACGATCGATGAGCGCTTGCCGTCGGAGCCGCCGTGGCCCGGCGCGTCGAACGCGATGACCGTGCGTCCTGCGGCGACGAGCGGCTCGACGAACGTGGCCATCTGCGAGCCGCGGCCTTCCCAGCCATGGACGAGGATCACGATCGGGCCGCTTCCCCAACTCCACGCGCGAAGAGTGACTTCCTCGCCGGCGAGGATCTCGAAGGGAACCGCTCCTTCGAGCAGGGCGCGCTCGCGCGGCGGCGTGCGATGACGGCGCGGACGCATGAAGAGATCGGCCGCGACGCGCGTGGCGACGCGAGGAGCCGTTCGGGAAAGCACGCGGAGCGCTCCGCGCATGACAGTAAGCCCGATCTCGGGCGCTGTTTCGGGCATGACGACCTCCGTTAGGAAGGTGTAAAATAGCACGATCGTTCGTTCTATGGCAAGCCTTGCAATTGATGACGAGCGAACCTAATGTGCCGTGCATGACGAACCAGCGTCGTGAGCTTGCCCTCGGCTGCATGGCGATGTCCGGCATGTACGGACCGACTTCGGAAGCCGAGGCGATCGCCACCATTCATGAGGCGCTGGATCGCGGCATCACTCTGCTCGACACCGGCGACTTCTACGGTTCGGGTCACAACGAGATGCTCATCGGCCGCGCGATCCGCGACAGGCGCGATGAAGTGCGGCTCTCAGTCAAGTTCGGTGCGTTGCGCGCGCCGGGGGGCATGTTCATCGGCTTCGACAGCCGTCCCATCGCCGTGAAGAACGCGCTCGCCTACTCGCTCGTGCGTCTCGGCGTGGACCACATCGACATCTACCGGCCGTCGCGTCTCGATCCCAACGTGCCGATCGAGGAAACGATCGGCGCAATCAAAGAGATGATCGATGCGGGCTATGTTCGACAAATCGGGCTGTCGGAAGTCGGTGTCGATGTGATCCGCCGTGCGCACGCCGTGCATCCGATTCACGACCTGCAGATCGAGTACTCGATCGTGAGTCGCGGACCGGAGGCGAAGATCTTCCCTGCACTGGAAGAGCTCGGGATCAAGGTGACCGCGTACGGCTTGCTCTCGCGCGGCCTGCTCGCCGGCTCGAAGCCGTCTGCGCCGGCGGACTTCCGCAGACATCTGCCGCGCTTCAGCGGTGAAAATCTCGAACGAAACCAACGGCTCGTCGAGGTTCTGCGCGCGCTCGCGCGGGAGAAAAACGTGACGCCGTCGCAACTCGCGATCGCCTGGGTGCTCGCGAAGAACGAGCACGCGATTCCCGTCATCGGCCCGCGCACGCGCGACCAATTGCGCGATGCGCTCGGCGCGCGCGACGTCACGCTATCGAACGAAGACGTGACGAAAATCGAGAGTGCTGTGCCCGAGGCCGCCGGAACGCGCTACGACGAGCGGCAGATGAAGATGCTCGACAGCGAGAAGTGAGTCGGAGCGGCCGTCACAACTTCACCTTCGACGCCACCCCTGCTCCGCACGAGCCGATCCGCGGCGTCACGCGCACTGTCTTGCCCGGCGTGAGCTGCATGATCGAGAGCGGTACCTTCGTGATCAGCACTCCGTTCTCGTTGTCCGCGCGCGGCCGGTCGTCGGTCGGAATGTCGGACAGGTCGACCATCTCGCCTTCCTTCTCGACGTTCGCATCGATCTCGTTTGCATACACGCTCTTCGTGCGGTCCTTCCCTTCGGAATCCTGGTAGTGGAGCGTGACGCTCGTGCCGTACTGCATGTAATCGATGTCGTACTCCGAGCCCACGGCCTCCTTGATGAGCTGATCCTTCGAGCCTGTCTTCGCATCCATGTCCGTGTCGAAGTAATACGTCGGAACGAAGGAGCCTTCGTAGGTGAGCTTCGTCGCGCTCTTCGCGCGATTCGTATTGCCGCCGCCGAGGTACCAGGTGAGTGGCTTCGGATACTGCGTGGTGATGATCAGCGTCGAGCCGTCGACCCTGAAGTTCGCGTTCACCTTTCCGCCGAGCGCGGAACAGGGAATGCTGATGTTCTGTCCGCCCGCGGGCTTGGCCGGCGTCCAGGGCCCGCCGAGGATGGCGACGATCTCGGTGCGCTCGTTCTCTTTGGCGCGATCGAGCGCGGTCTTTCCTTCCTTGTCTTTCAATGATGTGTCGGCGCCGGCGCGCAGCAGCTCCATCACGATTTGTCCGTCGCCGTTGTAAGCAGCGACGGAGAGCGAGGGCCAGCCGTCGGAGTCGACGCCATCGAGTGTGGCGCCGTTCTCGAGCACGAGGCGCACACCCGCGAGATCGCGTCCGTAAGTCGCGAGCAGGATCGGCGTCATGTCGTTCGGCGCCTTCTCCGGCAACTTCGCGCCGGCCTTCATCAACTCCTGCGCTGCAGAGCCGCGGCCGCGGTGAAGGGCGATCGTGAGCGGCGTCCACCCCTTCGTGTTTTTCGCCGCGATGTCCGCGCCGGCCTCGAGCAGCTCTTTGATCCCGCTGTTCGAGCCGGAGTTCGCCGCGTACATGAGCGCGGTCCAACCGTCGTTATCGCGCAGATCGACCTTCGCCTCGTTCTGCAGCAGCAGCCGCACGATGCCGTCGCGGCCGGCGCTCGCCGCATACATGAGGGCCGTCGCACCTTCCTTGTCGACGGCGTCGATCTTCACCTTCGCCTTCACGAACGCCTCGATGATCTTTCGCTCCTTGCCGAACAGCGATTGCGGCGCGACGAGTACGATCGCGGGAGTCTTGTCGGCGTCCATCGCGTTCGCATCCGCGCCGTTCGCCAGTGCAGAGAGAATCGTGTCTTCATCACCCGACGTCACGGCTTCGATCAGCCGCGCGGTCTCCTTCGAGTTCTTCTTGGTCGTGGCCGACGCCCCACCAAGAGCAACGAAGATCAGGAGAATGAACGCGAAAAAACGTTTCATCGGCATAGACTCCTTTTCGAGTTCTGAGTTCTGAGTTCTGAGTGCTGAGTTCTGAGTAACAGCCTGCACACTCCACTCAGAACTCAGTACTCAGAACTCAGAACTCAATAAGGAGCCATTATGACGCTCAGGAGTCTGTTCGCTCTCACACTCACTGCGCTGTTTCTTGCGCCGGCCACGTTCGCGCTCGAAAAAGGAAAAGCAGACGGCGAAGTCGTCATCAATCGCAAACCGGTGAAGTTGAAGTACGCGTTTGCGAAGAAGCAGAAGGATTTCGACGAGAACGATCAGTGGGTCGTGATGCTCACCGATCGCGCGGTCTCGAAGTCGCTGCTCAACGATAGCAATCGTCTCGACAAAGCGGTGAAGGGCGGGCAGCTCGTCGTCGTGGTTCTGCAGTTCGACAAGGAGCACAAGCTGAGTCAGGCGGAGGCGAGGTCGAAGGTGCTCGAGCATGCGGCGATTCCGATGTCGCCCATGAAGATGAAACTGACGGGCATCGCGTTCGGCAACGAGTCGCTCGACGGCGCAGCGGCAACGACCGAGGATGAGGAGTTCTTCAGCGATGTGGTGACGCTGGATGCGAAGTTCAGCGCGCCGCTCGCGGCGGATCGCTTCGGTGAGAACGCGCTCGCCGCGAAGGAGCTTGCCGCGTCGGGGCCGAAGCTCGCGGACGGTACCGCGGCCGGAACGATGACGATCGATGGTGCCTCGGTGAAGCTCGCGTACGCGATCGCGCGCTCGAAACCGAATGTGTTCGACGAGAAGAAGAAGGACGTCGAGGTGCTGCTCTCGGATCAGCAGCTGCCTGCCGAGACGTTCGCCGACGATCGCAAACTATTCGAAGCGATGAACGGCGGAGCGATCAAAGGTCTCGTCGTGACCATCGATGACGAAGAGAAGCCGTATCACGTGCAGATCCTGCATCCGGCGACCTCGCTGCAGCTCAGCGGCTCCGGCATCTTCGAGTACGACTCGTTCGACTATAGCCAGAAGCATGCGGCAGGGCGCTTCTTCACCAATGGCATGGAAGACTTCGGCGGCGGTTCGCACAAGTACGCATACGACGTCACATTTGCGGTTCCCGTGCAGACCATCGTGCGGCCGGCAGAGGTGACGCTCGATGCGTCGAACGGGACGAAACTCCCTGCCGGCGGCGGCGAGCCGGGGAAGGCTTACATGGCGTTCGACAAGGCGGCGCGTTCCGGCAACATCGCGGAGATGAAGAAGCTCGGGTCGAAGACGAATCCGATGCCGGAGATGAAACCCGAGGAGCTGAACGCGATGATCGAGTTGATCAAGATCATGCGGCCGGCGAAGGTGAAAGTGACAGGGGGCTTTACGAGCGGCGACCATGCGACGCTCAGTGTCGAAGGTGAGCGCGACTCGAAGAAGACGACCGGCACCATCGAGATGCAGAAGGAAGATGGCGGGTGGCACCTCCTCGGCGAGAAGTGGTCCTCGTGAGTTTTCCCGCGGGATAAACTTCGCGTCATGAGCCGCAAGCTGTTTGCACTCGTCCAGTCGGCCTTCGCCTTCATGGTGCTGCTCGGCAGCACCTTCGAGGTGATCAATCTCCTGTTCCCTGCGCTCTTCCCCGCGCTGCAGGAGAATCCGCTCATGGCGATGCATCACACGCAGCGCGTCGTTTTCTGGTGGACGCTCTGCAGCAACATCGCGACGGCAATTCTCGCAGCGCTCCTTCTCGCCGCGGCGCCGGGAATCGTCAAACGCAGCGAGGACTCGTCGCGCTCCAGCATCCGCGCCTTGCGTTTCTTTGCGCTCGTCATGGTGGGTGCCGCCATCGTCAGCATGGTCTACGTGATTCCGCAGCGGGGCGCCGGGACGACGGGCATCATCGTGATGGTTTCCGTGCTCTCCGCGCTCTTCGGGCTCGCGCTCACCATCGCGCTGCTCTGGAAGGGACACTCGATGATTCTGCAGCGTGCGCGATGACGGCAGAATCCTGTCCCAGCTGCGGGTCACCGTTCGCCGGCCGCTATTGTTCGGCGTGCGGCGAGCGGCGTCTCGACGATCACGACTTCTCGTTCTGGCACTTCGTCAGCCACTCGCTCCATGACGTGACGCACATGGATGCGAAGATCCTGCGTTCGGCGCGTCTGCTGATCACGAAGCCGGGCCAGCTGACGCACGATTTCTTCGCGGGCAAGCGCGCCGGTGCGCTCAGCCCGGTGCAACTCTTCGTGATGGTGAATCTCATCTTCTTCTTCGTCGCGCCGCGGCTCGGCCTCTTCCGCTTCGGATACGACTACTACGCGGGCAATCAGACGGTGCTGATCGGGATTCCAACGATGACGCTGTTGGATGAGGCGCGCGGCGAGCGATCCATCGAGGAGTTTCGCCGCGAGTTCGATCATGAGATCGACCATCCCAAGCGGCTGCTGATCTTTAGCATGGTGTTCCTGTTTGCGGCGTTGACCGCGGTGTTGATGATCGGACGGCATCGGTACCTCGTCGAACATCTCGTCTTCGCGCTGCACTACTACGCGTTCTGGATGCTGTTGATGATCATTCTGCCGGGTGTGTTGTACGCATTCGGCTACGCCGCTGCGGTCGTTTCGCACGTGCGGATTCGATTCGGCGATCCGCTGCTGCTGCCGCTTGCGATTCTCGGTTCCACGATCTATCTCGCGATCGGAATCCGGCGATTCTTCGGATACGGACGCGCGGGTGCTGCAGCGCTCGCGCTCGTGATGTCGATCGCGATGATCGGGATCTTCCTCGTGTATCGGGGATTGTTGTTTCTGCTCGCGCTGCAGTTGGTGTGACGGAGAGCGCAGAATTCAGCCTCCCGTCATCCCGAGCGAAGTCGAGGGACCTGCTGTCTGAAACGAGGCAGGACGCGCCACGAGTTTCTCATTCTCAGTCGCGGCGCTGCGCGCCGTTGGCCGCCTCCAAGAAACTCCCAGTGTTTATGCGGGTTTGAGCCGACCCCGTCCCTTCTCCCCCACACGGGGGAGAAGGTGCCGAAGGCGGATGAGGGGGCTCCTGTTCGCGTGTTGCACGAACCCCTCATCCGCGCTTCGCGCACCTTCTCCCCTCGCGGAGGGGAGAAGGAAACTGACGGCC
>JACXTT010002124.1_pt1 | contig 31770 bp, 31 predicted proteins | sample 9270951 | NCBI WGS metagenome assembly JACXTT01 (sample SAMN15532306, study PRJNA645909) | rock metagenome | isolation source: weathered quartz diorite | place: Puerto Rico | collected 2017-06-21
GACGGCCGACACGAATTTGAGCCCGAGCGAAAGGATACATCGCGGGATAAGATATGGCATACTCATTTGGGTAGCGAACAACCCGATTTAAACGGGTATTCCGGGTATTACCTTTTCCATGGGATTCAAGTAAACCGGCGCGGTGTTGACGATGACGGTGACGGGAAGGTAGACGAGGACGAACTCGACGGGCTTGACAATGACGGTGATTGGAACCCCATTACGGACGATCTCGGTGCCGACGGCCTCCCCGACAGTCTGGAGGTGAGTTGCGACGGCACGTCGTATAACCCTCTGACCAACCCCGATCCCAATAATGACAATTATGATACGGCGGGCGTCGATAAATGCCATCTCGACAGCTTGGGCAACTACCGGCACAAAGACGACAGGGCCCTCTACACGCAGAACAATGGCCTGCCCGATCACGGAGAGCCCCACGTAGACGAGGACTATGGCGCCATCTCTGATAACGACCTCTATTTTTCGGCGACCGATACCTTCCGCTCGATTACGTTTCCGGGCCACATTCCGATGGGGATCAAGGTCTTTGCGAAATCGTATGCATGGCAGTCGATGCCCGAACCAATCCTTCCTTTCGAATATGAGTTCATCAATGTGGGGACGAAGGTCGTTCGCCAAGTATATCTGGGATTCTTTGTCGATGCAGATATTGGGCCTGTGAGTGAACCGTATTACTACACGCACAACTTTGCCGGATATTATGGGGATCTATATACGGGTTACGAACATAACTGCGTTGACCGGGGCTCGACGCCGCTTGGATTGACTCTTCTCGGCTCATCAAGGCCTTTGGACTCTCTGTCCGTTCAGTGGCACTGGCACGGCTTTAGTCAATATGGAGACATTGATTCAGTCATCTACGGCTGGATGACGGGTGAGGCGTTCGCGTATCCGATCGGGTTGAACCAGCTCTGCACAAGTCCCACTGATACCCGATTCTTCTACTCATTCGGACCATTCGGCGATCTCGCCCCGCGCGAAACCCTTCGGTGTTCTGTGGCTCTTGTCTCGGGTGATGTGCTGGACATAGGCCCTAACAGTATGCGCCAGAATGTAAAGAAAGCATTCTACTGGCATCAAAGGAACTATTACCCTCAGGCAATTCCTCCATCTCCTCCACTTAGACTCGAGTCGAAGAATAAGTCGATCATGGTGAGTTGGCAATGGCGAGCGGGTGATCCCGGGATAGATCCCATCGAGAATTGGGATGAGCACGACAATGTACTCGACGGTCTTCCTGATACGAATTGGAGGAAACGGAATCCCCCTCCGGGCATCAGTCGGGGAGGAAGAAATTTCGAAGGTTTCAGGTTGTGGCGAAGTGAGGCGTCGGCTCCCTCGCAAATCTCGTACGCACTCCTCGGGGAGTATAGAATCGACGATGATTCTCTGTTTGGATACCATTCAGGGATTAAGTTCTCCTATGTTGATTCGAGCGTACGCCCCGGCACGACATATTGGTACTCGGTGACCTCGTTCAGCGTCGCCCAGACGGCAACCATTCCTTTTGTTGATTCCGCGGGGATGCATCACATCGATACAGTGCAGGTGGGTTCTCTGGAATCCCCCCTCGGCGCCAACTCCAAATACATTCGAGTCAATTTTGGGCCGTCGACCTTGCCCGGCCAGGCGAAGGTGGTTCCCAATCCGTATAGAGGCGACTACCAGTACACTGATGGGAACGGCTTCGAGGGGCGGGAACTGACGTGGAGCGACGCAAAGCGCGTCATTTGGTTCATCGATCTGCCCGCGCGTGCGACAATAAGGGTTTTCACGGTTGCTGGAGACGTGATCACGACTATCCAGCATGACGATGCCGCAAGGGGCACAAGCGGACTCCCGGTCGGCCAGGAAGAATGGAACTTGTTCAGCGAGAGCGGGAGACCCATCGCGAGCGGCCTGTATATTTTTACGGTCGAATCCGTGTTCGGCCAGCAAACTGGTAAGTTCGTCGTCATCCGCTAAGTTGCAATTCTATCATACCCGCCTGACTCACCCAATCCTCAGACCATGCCCTTAAGAATTTCTCTCGCGGCAATCCTCATTGCCTTCATGCTCTCCGATTGCTCCTCCGGATCTGCCACCCGTGAAGAGCCTCGCGGCTCCGGGGGGAGCCGGCCCACCGGCGCGCTGGTCGCCCGGATCGATTCAATTCTGACCGATTCAGCACTTGCTTCATGCTTCATCGGGATCGAGATTCGTTCACTCGAGGATGGCAGAACACTCTACGAGCGTGACAGCGGAAAACTTTTTCACCCGGCGTCAAATATGAAACTCCTCACGACGAGCACGGCTCTTGAGCTTCTCGGTAAGGATTATAGGTTCAGAACGACAGTTCGATCCGATTCCTCTATCCGGAACGGGATACTCCAGGGGGATTTGCGTGTGAGGGGATCGGGCGACCCCCTCTTGAAGACACCTGACCTCGATTCGCTCGCGCAAGCCGTCCGAAAGTGCGGGATCCATACCGTCACCGGGGATCTGGCAGGGGACGTTTCGGCGTTCGATACGATATATTGGGGGGCGGGGTGGATGTGGGATGACGAGCCCGATGCCGATGAGGCATTCATCTCGCCGCTGACCGTAAACTCCAATTCGGTGGAAGTGACCGTATCGCCCGGACGCAGGAGCGGAGATCCTGCCATAGTTGCGCTTTCGCCCGAGTGCGGGTATGTCTCGGTTCTGAACGCGGGAATCACTTCATCCGACACCCTCTTTCCGCATCTGCGTGTCACCAGGGAACGCGGCGCGAACAGGATTCGCATCGACGGCAGAATTGCTCCCCATTCTCCCGAGCACCACACCGCCTTGAGCGTCTGGAAGCCTGAGTTGTATTTTTTGAGTCTGATGAAGGAGGCGCTTCAAAAAGAGGGTGTCACGGTTCGGGGAGGTGTGCGGCTCGATACCTCTTCGGGGGGCATGTTTCTGGCCGAAGCGTCGCATCCGCTCGACTCCGTCCTTCACCAGGTGAACAAGCCCAGCGACAATCTTGCGGCTGAAAATCTGCTGAAGACGATCGCTCTGGAGAGGGGCGGCGCGCCAGGATCGGCTTCGAAGGGCCTGGGTCTCATGAAGTCGTATCTCGCCGGGATCGGGGTCGACACCGCCGCGATGATACTCTCGGACGGTTCAGGCGTCTCGTTCTACAACGAGATTTCCCCCGCAGCCGTCGTCAGGCTCCTCGCGAAGATCCATGAAGACTCGGCGAAGTTCAGGAGTCTCTATGAGAGCCTGCCCATTGGGGGCGTCGATGGAACGCTGAAGAGCCGCTTTCGGTGGACGCAAGCGGAGGGAAATGTCCGGGCGAAAACCGGGAGCCTCACCGGAGCAAGCTCACTTTCTGGTTACGTGACTTCTGCGGATGGGAAACTCCTCGCATTCAGCATCCTGTGCAATCACTTCCCGTCGCAAATCGCCGTCTTTCGTGATGTCCAGGACAAGATCGTGGAGCTGCTGACGCGGTCGCGAGTCGCTGAAAAATAAAAAAGCCCGCCCCACACACAGGACGGGCTCCGCTGAGGAGTGTGCCTATACCCCAGTCCCCTACTCTATCGAGCTGATCACAATATCCCCTCCCGATGTTTCGAGCCTGATGATGTTGCCTCCGCCGTTGATTTTGCCCCGGAGGCTCCCTTCCTGTAATTTTCCCATGAACTGGAAGTCGCAGCTGACGTCCCCGCCGGTCGTCTCTGCGCTAATGTCGCCGGAGATTGTCTTCGGAAGTTTAACGATGAGATTCCCTCCCGATGTCTCGAGGTCGATCCCCTTGTTGTCCCGCAGAGTCACTCGGACATCGCCCCCGGAGGTCGACGCATGCAGCTTTCCGTCGCTCTCTCTCACCTCGATATTCCCTCCGGAAGTCTCGAAGTCCATCGAGCCGACAACGGATTCGGCAGTCATATTCCCGCCTGAGGTTCCAACTTTGCAGTCGCCTTTGATATCCCTCATTGTCACAGTTCCGCCTGAGGTGTTCATGCGAATGTGACCGTCGAGTTTTGAAAGATCAAGGTCGCCTCCCGATGTCTCCCCTTCCAAGGTCCCGTTCACGGCGTTGACCGTCATGTCACCCCCGGCGGTCGACAAGTCGAGGTTAAAATGGGAAGGCACTTCGATCACGAATTCCACATCGAAATCTTCGCCCCCGAACATGTTCATGAAGCTGTGCCGATAGCGAGAAACGGCCTTGACCGTGTTTCCGCTCTGATCCACGGAAATGTCCAGCTTTGCTAGCCGCGACTCCGATCCGCGGGCCCGTATATGAACGGCAACATCCTGGCGATCGGAGCCCGTCACCGAGATGCTCCCCTCGTCTGCGTCTACGACGAGTCTCCCGCCGGACTGAACCGGGAATGTCTTGTCAATTCGCTTCTCATTGGCGGAATATCCCGAATCGACAAACCGCTCCGGATGTGTGCGGATCGAGAGGGCCACCATCGTTGCAGCAAAGATCAGCGCGAGGGATAGGAAGATGGCGATCTTCGCGGTCAGGGTCAGCGTCTTGTTCAATGAACTCTCCTCGGGTGACATTCAAGGTCGTGAGACTCTATCAGTTAGACGTAGAATCCGCGAAAAGGTTACAATCTCACTTTGCGGATAAGAGCGGTTTTTGGTAGATTGAGCCGATGAAATGCCGGTGCCTCTTTGCATTCCTCCCGCTTCTTTGGTTTTCCTGCTCAAACGAGTCCCCAAAGAAGGAAACTGCAAATGACAATCCCATGAGGACAAAGCCCGCCATCCCATCTTTCAACGCAGAGCGCGCGTTCGGGTACCTCAAGGCACAGGTTGATTTTGGCCCCCGGACTGCCGGATCGGCGGGTCATCGGGCGTGCCTGGAGTACCTGAGGATGCACATGGAGCGGTTTGCCGACACCGTGATTCTGCAGCCATTTTCGCTCCGCGGGTACGACGGACAGGAGCTTCGGTTCACGAATATCATTTCGTCGTTCAACCGGAAGGCGACCACCCGCATCCTCCTCCTCGCCCACTGGGACACCCGCCCAAGGGCAGACCAGGATCCGGTATCTGCGAAGCGGGAAGATCCGATCCCGGGCGCGAACGACGGAGCCAGCGGGGTGGCTGTCCTGATGGAGATCGCACAGCATCTCAAGGCTCAACATCCCGCTGTGGGGGTAGACATACTCTTCGACGATGCCGAGGATTACGGGAAGGAAGGCGATACGCAGAATTACCTTCTCGGCACGAAGCATTATGCCAAGAATCTCCCTCCCGGCCCCCGGCCCGCGTTCGGAATCCTCCTCGACATGGTCGGCGACCGGGATCTGGAGCTGCAGAGAGAACCCTACTCGATGCGCTACGCCCCGGATATCGTGGAGCTCGTCTGGTCCGCCGCGAAGGAGCTGGGCGTCTATCAGTTTACGGACAATATTCAGCGCGCAGTCCTCGACGACCATCTCCCGCTGAACGAGGCCGGCGTGAAGACGATTGATCTGATCGACTTCAATTACCCCGACGCGGGAAACCGCTACTGGCACACGACCAACGACACGCCGGATAAATGCAGCCCCGAGAGTCTGGGAGCGGTCGGGAAAGTCCTCCTCTACGTCACGTACCGCCAGCCTGTCTGACCACCGGAAAACGTACCTCGAGATCTCGCTCACGGCTGACCCGCCCGGCCGGGAGCTGCTGATTCCCCCCCTGCTCAGCCTCGGTTTTCACGGTTTCCTCGAAACCGATACGGGGCTGATTGCCTACGCCGAGAAAGGTTCTGTTTCTGCCGAGGGGATTGAAGGAGTGCGCCTGCAAATCCTCTCGCTTCTCGAACGCGCTCATTTCGGAGAACTCGCGGGAATCCGTGAACTCCCCGAAGAGAACTGGAACCTTGCATGGGAGCAGAGTATCAAACCGGTTGAAATCGGCGAGAGGCTGGTTATCAGGCCGTCGTGGATAGAAGGTGAGGGAACCGATGATCGGATCGTCATCAGAATCGACCCGAAGATGTCATTCGGGACCGGCCACCACGAGACGACTCGTCTCTGCCTCAGGCTGCTCGAACGGTCGATGAAGAGCGGCTCCCGGGTGCTGGACGTAGGCACGGGGACTGGCATACTCGCCATCGCCGCCGTCAAACTGGGTGCACAATCCGCAATCGGGATCGATACCGACGAGTGGGCGATCGAGAATGCCCTGGAGAATGTCAGGTCGAACGATGTGGAAGACCTGGTTTCGATCATACACGCTCCCATTGAGGAATACCACGGAGATCGATCCGACGCCCTCCTTGCAAACCTGACCTTGAACATGATTGCTTCTTCTCTCTCGCATCTCAGGGATCTTCTCGAAGACCGGGGTGTTCTCATCCTTTCAGGATTCCTTGAGAGCGACCTTTCCGTGATGCGCGGGTCGCTCGAGCAGTCGGGCTTCGCGGTCGAGTCAGCGCTCGCGGAGAACGGGTGGATGGCCCTCTCTGTCAGAAAAATCCTTTCGGCGAACTGACTCTTTGCATCGGTGAGACTCGCCGGCATCGATATCGGAACAAACACGGTGCTTCTCCTCGTGGCAGACATCGGCGAGGATGGAGCTCTCACTCCGGTTCATAACGAGCAGCGGCTCCCCCGCCTCGGCCGGAATGTCGCCAGCAAGAAGGAGATTCAGCCGGCGGCCTTCGACAGGATCGGGTGGGTGCTGAATGAGTTTAAGAATCTCGCCGTGCAACTCGGGGCCGATCGGATTTCGGCGTGTGCCACAAGCGCCGTTCGGGATGCAGCCAACCGGGATGCGTTTCTCAATCATCTCCGGAGCACAACAGGGCTCAACGTCGAAGTACTGCCGGGTCAGGAAGAGGCATACTGGTCGTTCCGGGGGGCAATGAGCGGCATCTCTTCGGTTTCGCGGCCGGTTGTCATTGACATCGGAGGGGGGAGTACAGAGGTGATATTCCCCGCCGGGCTCTGGGCGGTAGAAGGGAGAAACTCCTTACGATACCTGAGTTTTCAGCTTGGATCCGTTCGACTTACCGAGCGTTACCTCCAGCATGATCCTCCACATGATTCCGAGATCGAGGCGGCCCAAATCGAGATACGGTCGCAGTGGAATGGGATGCAAGAGCTTGAAAGGGGTGGATATGCCCTCATTGGCGTCGCGGGTACCGTCACCACCCTGGCCTGTCTCGATCAGGGGCTTTCTGATTTTGACGAGCGGCGTGTAAGCGGCTACAGATTGAGCAGGGAGCACGTAGAGCAATGGTTCCGGAAACTTGCAGGAATGACGAAGCGGGAGATCGAGGGGCTCTCAGGGGCAGCGGTGGGAAGGGCGGATATTTTGACCGCAGGAGTCCTGATTCTCGACGAGTTTATCGCCCGATACGGTTTCGGCGAGATTCTGGTCAGCGAGAGGGGCCTGAGATACGGCCTTGTAATCCGGGAATGGGAGAGGCTGCACTCCCGCGGGTAGATCAGCCTCGGGGCTTTCCTATCCTTCCTACTACCTCCTCAAGAACCTCTAATGCGTAACTGATGTCTCCCTCCGTCGTAGCCCTGCCCATGGAAAACCGGACAGAGGCCTTCGCGGAGGCCATGTCGCGCCCCATTGCAAGAAGGACATGCGAGGGCTCTACGCTTCCCGACGTACACGCCGATCCACTCGCAGCCGCAACCCCGGCAAGATCAAGATTGAACAACAGGCTCTCCCCGTCGATCTCTATCTTGCGGCTGTCGAAGGAGATGTTGACGATCGCAGGGAGAGTTTCTTCCCCTGATCCGTTCACGAGTATATAGGGAAACCGTTCTCTGAGCGCCGCTATGAAACGGTTCCTGAGAACGGTGAACGTCTTCATCCCGGCCTCCATGCGTTCATGAGCAAGAACCGCGGCCCTGGCGAAACCCACCGCTAGGGGAACGTTCTCGGTGCCGGCGCGCCGGCCCCGTTCCTGTCCGCCTCCGTGCATGAATCGCCCGATCCCAACTCCCCTGCGAACGAAGAGAGCGCCGATGCCTTTCGGACCGTAAATCTTGTGCGCCGAAAGGGAGAGCGCGTCTACTCCGAGTTCGTTAACATTGACAGGAATCTTTCCGAAGCTCTGGACCGCATCGGTGTGCACGACGATGTCCCTCCTCTTCGCCGTGCGGGCCAGCTGTGAGACCGGATTTATGGTTCCGACCTCGTTATTCGCATGCATGACCGAAATCAGTCCTGTCTCCGGCCTGATTGCATCGTTCAGAGCGGCGGGATCTACCCGGCCGGCGCCGTCGACTGGGAGGACCGTCACCGGGTATCCGTTTTGAGCCAGAAATTCGCAGGGTTCGAGGACCGCATGATGCTCTGCCCCATCGGTAATAACGTGGTTCCTTCCCCGTGCGCTCATCTCAGACGCCACGCCTTTCAGGGCAAAATTATCGGCCTCGGTTCCGCAACTGACGAACAGCACCTCACCCGCCCGGGCTCCGATCAGGCGCGCGATCGTCTCGCGGCTCTCATCGAGCGCCGCCCTTGCCTCCCTACCGTACTGGTGAAGAGATGATGCGTTGCCGTAGCGGCCCTTGAAATACGGCTCCATCGCCTCAAATACCTCGGCATCGAGGGGGGTGGTTGCCGCATGGTCGAGGTACACTCTTCTCATCCCTGAAATATACGACTGGCCCGCCGCAACCACAAGCGAATGAGCCCTTGCGATTTCGTCGCAAGGGCTCATGTGTACCCCGCAGCTCCTGGAGAGTCCGTCAGTCGTCTGCCTTGCCTTCCCTGCCGCGGTGCATGTCTTCCATCGCGCTCCTCACCCGGCGGCCGAAATTCCTTTCGTACACGAGGTAGAGGGCGAACTGGTCGGCTGAGAGCATCTTGCGGATCTCGCCCTGATACCGGACGCGTTCGGCAAAGATCTGCTGATCGACCGCCAGGATTTTGTCCGACTCTCCCTGAAGCTCGCTCGCGCCCTTCTTATCGCGGGCCATCTTCTCGATGTCATCCAGCATGGTGTTGCGTGATTTCATGAGGTCGCGGACCTTGTCTTCATGGGAGCTGTTCTTCGCGAAGAAGCGGACCGCATCCTCCTCGCTCAACTTGAGAACCTCGACAAGCCGCATCATCTTGAATTTCTCGAGGCGCCCCGAATCCCGCATCCCCGGGCCCGGCTCCATGCCGCGGCGCTGTCCCGGGGCTGCCGCCCCAAGGATACACACGAGAAGGGTTGCTGTGAACATCCGTGCGATGATCATGTGGTTCCTCTTCATACGTTAAGCCTCCGGTTAGTAATGAATTGAATCGATATCATTTCCTCCGCCTTGGGTGCGTTCCGCGGCTGCCTGGCCGGGTTCCTCGATACCCACGGCCGCCTCGGCATCGATGTCGGCAGGACGGGCTCCATCCTCCTGGAGGATTGCCTCCACATTCCCCACGTCCTCGGCGGGAGTGATCGGGTGAACGGTCACCAGGTCCGGCTGGAGTGCCTCGGCGACGGACTGGCGGTCCGCAACGTCCTGGATCTCGTCGGGAGCCATCTGAGCCATGACCGCCGCGACATTGTCTGACAAATCATCCGCGGGCTTGGTGCCAACCTTGAAAAACGCGACTGCCAGCACGACGGCCGCCGCCGCCGGCAGCGCAAACCGTGCCGCCCAGGCCGGAACGCTCGAGGACGCTCGCTGATCCAGTCCCCGGTGAATTCGGGGAAGGATCGAGGCCCAGTACGTCTTCGGGGGAGACCACGGATCGCCGTCGATAGACCTGAAGAGGGTTTCCAGCATCTTCATCTCTCCGGCGCAATCCTTGCACACCGCGAGATGCCCCCTGACGAGGTCTGCCGTAGAGGAATCACTCTTGCCCCGGACAAATTCCGGGAGCTCGAGGCGCGTTTCGCGGCATTTCACGAGCTCATCTCCTTCCGCACGTATGCCTGTATCTTCTTCAGGGCGTGGAAGTAATTCGCCTTCAGACCGCCGACTGATTTCTTCAGTAATTTCGACATTTCTTCGTAGGGCATTTCATCGTAATACCGGAGCATGAAGACCAGTTTCTGCTTCGCGGGGAGCCGTTCCACCGCCCGCTCGAGGATCGTCTGATACTCCTCCTGCAGGATCCCCGCATCCGGAGCCTCTCCCTCGTCTGTGCGCGGCTCCGCCTGTTCTTCGAACCGTACGAACTCCTTGATCCGGCGCGAGCGGACCGCATTCAGGGAAACGTTTACGGCGATCCGGTAGAGCCATGTGTAAAACTCGGAATCTCCCCGGAACCCATGAAGCGCCTTGTACATTCGCAGGAAGACGTCCTGAACGACGTCATCTGCCGCGTCGTGCGTGCCGACGACCCGGCGCGCAATCCAGTACACTTTCTCCTGATATCTCTTGACAAGTTCGTTAAAGCCCGTAACATCGCCGCTCCGAAACGCTTCAACCAGATCGAGATCCGTTTTTGGCGGCATTTCGACCTGTCTAAACGTTAGATAGCGAAATATTACAAAAGTTTAACGAAATCAGCGCCAGGGGTCGGCGGCGTGACGGGAGCTACGCAAGGGTGGAAAGTGCCTTTCGGAGCTTGAGGAGGGTTGACGACATGTCCTCGGAAATCACCTTTGTATCGGCCAAAACGGGCATGAAATTGGTGTCGCCGTTCCAGCGCGGAACGATGTGAAAATGAACATGGCTGTCGATCCCGGCGCCGGCCGTTCTGCCGAGATTGCACCCGATGTTAAAGCCGTCGGGATGTGAAACCGCTTCCAGGGCCTGCGCGAGTTTCTTCAGATCGACCATGATCTCCAGCAGCTCCTCATCGGCTAGATCGCCAAGGGCGGGGGTGTGACGGTAAGGGACGACGAGGAGGTGTCCGCTGTTGTAGGGGTACCTGTTCATGATCACAAAGCACCGCTTCCCCCGCGAAACGATCTTCTGTTCGTCGTCGTTGTTCGCATTGAGTGCGGCGCACAGGACGCACTCGTCGCTCTTGGCCCCCGCGCCGGAGAACGTCTCAATGTATTTCGAACGCCAGGGAGAGAAGAGCCGTTGCACCTGAGCGGCCTTCCGGTCACGCCTCCTCTTCAACCTTCACCTTTGCGTGTTCGGTGATGATCTTGTCCGCAACCTCGCGGGGCATTTCCTCGTAATGGTTGAATTTCTGCCGGTGGATCCCTCTCCCCTGGGTCATCGAGCGCAGGTTCGTGGAATAGCGGAAGAGTTCCTTGAGAGGAACGAGCGCCCGGATGATCTGGTGCGATCCGTCCGAGTCCATGCCCAGTATTTTCCCGCGACGGCTGGAAATGTCGCCCATAACGTCTCCCATGTACTCGTCCGGGACAACCACTTCAATTTCGTAGATCGGCTCGAGCAGGATCGGCCGCGCTTCTTTAAATCCTTTCTTGAACGCCATTCTTCCTGCGATCTTGAAGGAATGTTCATCGGAGTCGACATCGTGGTAGGAACCGTCGAACAAGGTGACCTTGACGTCCACAACCCTGTAACCGGCGATCACTCCCGTGACCATCGCTTCGACAATTCCCTTCTCCACGGCCGGGACAAAGCGGCCCGGCACTACTCCCCCGACGATCGCGTCCTCGAATTCGAAACCCTTGCCGCGTGCGAGCGGCTCGATCTTGACCCACACATGGCCGAACTGGCCCCGCCCGCCCGTTTGCTTCTTGTGCTTGTACTCGACTTCGTTTGCCCGCCCCTTAATCGTCTCCCTGTACGGAATCTTCGGTTCCACCATTTCGACCTCGACTCCGTACTTCGCCTTCAGGCGTTTGACGATGATGCCGAGATGAAGCTCGCCCTGGCCGCTGATCACGGTCTGGTGGAGCTCCGGGTCGACTGTCATGACGAACGTAGGGTCTTCCTCGTGCAGAGAGTGGAGGCCGGTCGCAATCTTGTCCTCGTCTCCTTTCGATTTCGCCAGTATCGCCATGCTGATGACGGGCTCGGGGAACCGAATCGGAGGAAGGATGACGGGGAATGACCTGCTGCTGAGCGTGTTGTTGGTATGCGTGTCCTTCAGTTTTACCACCGCTCCGATATCCCCCGCGGCCAGCTTTCCGGCTTCCTTACGCTCCTTGCCGTTCATGAGAAAGAGCTGCGCAAGCCTCTCTCCCTTGTTGTTCGCCTCGTTCACCAGATCCATCCCCGGTGCGACGGTTCCCGAGTAGACTCTGAAGAATGAAAGGTCGCCGACGTGCGGCTCCGACACGGTCTTGAATACGAAGAGCGAGGGTTGTCCGCGCGGGTCGCACTTGACGGGTATCTCCTTCTGTCCTCCGTGATTCGATCCGGCCGCGGCGCCGACCACCTCCCCCATATCGGCGGGACCCGGGCAATAGTCCACAAGAAAATCCATGACCGACGCAACCCCGATGTTCCGGGCGGCGCCGGAGCAGAGAAGCGGGAAGATCTTCCGCCCGCCGATTCCGGTCCGCAGTGCCTGCTTGAGCTCCTGGTCGGAGAGCGTTCCCTTCTCAAAAAACGCGTTGAGCAGCGCCTCGTCCGTCTCGGCAACCTGCTCGATCAGCTGCTCGCGCATTTCGTCGGCTCGCGCCTTGTGCTCGGCGGGAATATCCGACTCGGTGTATTTACCCTTCCCCCCTCCGCCGAACTGAAGCAGCTTCATCCGTAGAAGGTCCACCACCGATTCAAGCTTCAGACCCTGATCGACGGGAAACTGGACGGGGATGAGATCGTGCGAGAAGCGGTTCCTCGCCGCTGCGACAACCCGGTCAAAATCTGCGTTCTCGTTGTCAAGCTTATTAACCACGAAGGCTACCGCATTCTTGAATTCCTTCGTATGCTGCCAGACGATTTCCGTACCCACCTCGGCTCCTTCAACGGCTTTTAGGAAAATCAGGGCCGTGTCGGCGACGCGCAGGCAGCACTTCACCTCGCCGGTGAAGTCGGTGTAGCCAGGGCTGTCGAGGATATTCAGCTTGGCCCCTTTCCACTCACAGTGTAGGAGCGATGAATTAATGGAAATCTGGCGCTCCACCTCGTCGGCATGGTAGTCGGAGACGGTGTTCCCTTCCTCCACCCTTCCAAGCCGCGTCGTGGCTCCCGCGGTGAACAGGCACGCCTCCGCGAAGGTTGTCTTGCCGGCGCCGCCGTGTCCCGCCAATGCTACATTCCGGATCGACTCAACGGGGTACTCTTTCATGATGCAGTGATCTCCTCGGTTTGATCATGATGAAGTGGCGCGAACGCGCCGGGGCGCTCACGGCGCTGCAGAAGAGTGTACTACGCTCTCAGGCTGGAACGAAACACGCCGGGCAGAAAAACGACCGTGTCGCGCGGGGGGAGCCGCGCAGGGGGTCTATGCCCGGAGGCGCGCCATAAATGTTCGCACGCCCTTGATGACGGCGGCGATGGTGCCGATGGTTTCCATGACAGGTTCCTCGAGCTGGGCCTGGACCTTCCGCTCGAACTCCACGACGTTGTCGGCGACTTCCCTGATCGAATCGATCGAATGCCGCACAATCTCAACCTGTTCGTCGATATTTTCGGTGATGCTCTTCACCTTATCGGTGATGACTTCCAGGTTCTCGAAGACCGGAACTGCCTTCGACGTCAATTCGCGGAAATCCTGCTCGACCACCGTGAGGATGTTCCGGATCCGCGCAATCACCGTAATGAGATAGATGCAAAGGACCGAGAGCGCCCCGAGGGCGATGATCTCAAAGATGACGAGCACCAGTTGCCAGTCCATCCGCTATACCTCCGTGCTTGATCGAAAAAGCGGCTCAGCCGCGCGGGCGTTCCTTCTCGCTTCTGTAGGCGTCCATCCCGGCACGGACCGCCGACCTCACCCGGGTCGACTCTTCGCCGGCGCGCTCGCGGATCCCCGTGAGGACTTTCTCCGCCCCGCCAAGGATGTGCTCCGCCTTTTCCTTCGCGTCCGAAACGAGCTGATCGGAGCGATGCTTGCCCTCATTAATGACATCGACTGCCTTTGCGCGGGCCATTCTCACGTACCCCGAGGCGTCTTCGGCAAGATCCCCGGCTTTCCGCTTGATGTCCGAGCGCAGCTCTTTTCCGCTTTTGGGGGCATACAACAATGCCGTGATCGCCCCTACTATCCCGCCGGCGATAAAGCCAATGAACAGGCCCTTCGCCAGACCATTTCTCTCTTCAGCCATTGGAAGATCCCCCATGTAAGTGATGACAAAAATAAAGTAGCAATTGCGGGTTTCAAAATCAAGTGATTCAGAGGGTTTTGAGCGACCAGAGCCGTGCCGTGGCGCGTTCCAGCTCCTGCCCAAGCGCCGCCGGATTGTCCGTTTTCTCCGGCTCATTTTGAAACACCGCATAGGGGACCTTAATTCCCTTGATCGTGATGAAAGCGGGATCGGCGGAGGCCAGCATCGGCCAATCATTCGTCTTGTAGTAGAACGCCATTTTTTCATCCGGGAGAGAATGGTACAGAATCGAGTCTTCCAGCCCGGGCCTCGCCCTCCGCCGGTTTTTCCTCACCGACTCATCGTACGAAACGCCGATGTAGATAATCCCTGCCCTTTTGAGGATCTCTTCGTGGAGAAAGGAAAACGCCTCCGCAAACCCGTTCTCCCCTCCGCGGGCAAACTCGACGAGCGCTGTCATCGAAGAATGATACTCCGGGTTTGCCGCAAGCTGCTTTCGGTAGGCAAGATTGATGCGCTCGATGTACAGGTTCCAGATGAACTGGTCCCTGAACCAGTATTTTTCATCGGTCCAGAGTCTCGGTTTCCCGTGGCGGGAGAGAATGTCGTCGACTTCAAATGTTTCCCATACATAGACGAAGTCGTCGAACTCTTCAAAGTTGGAGATGTGGAACCGCTTCAGCCGCTCCGGCAGTGGCGTCTTCTTCAGGAAATCGATGACCTCCGACTTGCCGGCGGCCGGCCGGCCGATGAGAATGATGACGTCGAAATGCTCCCGGGCCATCCGCTCCCCCCTATTTCGATTCTGAAAACCGGTTCTCCACCCGGGAGTCGATCACCTTATCACGCTTCACCTTGTCGATCAGAGTCTGATAGACCGTTGTTTGCATATAGGTCACAGAGCGTGGGGTCATTCCGAGGTACTTATCAGCCTGGTTGACCACAAAATCGCTGGTCGCGCAGGTGTACCTCTTCCCGTCGGAGACATCTTCGCCGGCGATCTTCAGCTTCTCGATCACCGGGGCGCCGTTCACGCGCTTCCACGTGCACGTCAGCCCCGACATCTGAAGGCTTGCCCTGTGCTCTGCCAGCGAATGGACGTGCCGTTCGGCAAGAGCGCGCAGCTCCGCGCCTGAAAGCTCGAACCGGCAGAGAACGTTACGGAACGGGAGGATCTCGAAGAGGCCCAGCTTCGTGATCGGTCCGGCGCTGAGGTCGGCGCGAATGCCGCTGCTGTTGGTGATCCCGATCCCCGCATCGGCCGATTCCTTCATGGCATCGGCGATAAAATCCCCGATATTGCTCTCCCCGCTCCCGCCCCGCTTCCAATCGTACGAAAGGGTTCCGATCACTTGCGCATAGTCGCGATCAATCGTGGCTTTCGACTGATCGATCAGCTTCGTCAGCTTGGAATCGGTTTTTGGATGTGTAGCCCAGAGCTGGAGCAGCTTTCCTTCGTGGGAGGTCACTAGGTGATGCTCTACGGTGAGTTCCAGCTCCCCCAGATTCTCACAGTTCGATCCCGCCTGACAGATGATGACTCCGTTGATAACTTTGGGGGTTTTCAGCCGCGTATGGCTGTGCCCTCCGATGATGACGTTCAGGCCGTGCGTCGAGACGGCAAGTATGGAGTCCTCGTCCGTCCCCTCGTGCGTGAGTGCTACGAGGAGATCCGTCTTCCCCGAGATCGAGTCGATGATCCGCTGGGTCACCTCGGGAGGGGTAAGGACTTTCAGGCCCTTGAGATTATTGGTGTTGGTGAGTTGAAATAAGTCCCGCGACATCAGGCCGATGATCCCTACCCGCAGACCGTTGCGTTCAAGAATGACATACTCCTTGTTCCCGAACGGGAGATTGCCAAGCGTATCGGTCAGGTTTGCGCTCACCGTCGGGAAGCGCTGGATTGCAATCAGCTTGCGGAGATTGTCCTGTGAGACATCGAGATCGTGGTTGCCGATCGTCCACACGTCGTAACCGGTCATGTTCATCATCTCGAAGAGCGCCCCTCCTGTTGCGCCGCCGTATTCAAGCTCCGAGATCGGATTCCCCGTCATGATGTCGCCTCCATCGAGCAGGAGAAGGGGGCCCTTCGCTTTCCGGATACTGTCGACCATCCATGAGAGCTCGTAAAATCCCCCCACCATGGGTTTTGGGTCGGATCGGACCCAGAACGCCTCGTGGGGAAGATATGAGGCATGGATGTCGTTCGTGTGAAGTATTGTCAGGGTCTTTGGCTGGCCGAATGAGCAGGCGTGGAGGAGCAGGGCCGCAAGGGCGAGCAGCGGCGCGCTGCGGCCCGCGGGTGTGCCTTTGGGGCGGGGTTCTCCCATGGTGCTGAATTGATTCATAGCAAGGTCGAGAGTGTAAGGGTTTAGGGTGAGGCTGGCTTGAGAAACGCCCACGCCCCCCCGCTCGTCCGGAGCGGGGGGAGATGGCCGTCGTACGTACTATCGGTTTTTCTTCTTGTGACGCATCTTCCGCAGGCGCTTTTTCCTCTTATGCGTCGCCATCTTCCTGCGTAGCCGTTTTTTTCCGCTGGGCATTGATCCCTCCTATGATGATGAGTCCATGGAACCGTGTTGGTTGACAAACTGAAGGGCCTTCCTCCCCACTTCTGAAGTCGAGTCTACCGTGACGCATTTGCGGAATGACGCCAGGGCTTCGTCGACTTCGCCGGTGTGAAACAGGATAATCCCCAGATTGAACAGGGCGAGCTGGTGGTTCGGAGAATAGGTGAGCGCCCGTTCAACCTCCTCTTCCGCCGCCGCCAGACATTCCTTTCTTCTGGTGGTATCTTCAAATGAGAGCTCGAAATACGAAGTGCTGAGATCGACCCGGGCGTCGGCATTCGTCGGATTGATCTCGAGATAATGCTCATACATCGCAATCGCCTTGGGAAAGAGCCGGACATCGTGGTAAAGATTGGCAAGCTTCAGCACTGGAGCCGGATCCCGCGGATTCGACTCGACGGCGCGCTGGAGAGCCTGGATCTCCTGAGTCGCCCCATGTCCGCTCCCTGCCAGCGCGCTGCCCGGCGAGTTGCCGTCGCTCCGTGTGGATTTTTCAATCACGAGGGCCGTTATCAGGACAAGGGCCAGGGAGAGTGTCAGTTTCCAGCTCTGGAGTGCTTTGAGGGGAGGATACTTCTGCGCCGGAACGGTTTTGTCTGCCGTGGGAGTCCGGCGCGCGGCCGAACCGGCACCGAGAGAGGCCCCGCACGATTCGCACGAGACCGCGTCGGCGGCGTTGCCCTGACCGCAGAGGGGGCAGCGCAGTACGACGGCCGCTCCGCACGACGTGCAAAAATTGTCGCCGTGCTCTACGTCCTTGCCGCAGCGCGGGCAAGGGATTCTTGAGGTCATTCTGGGATGGTGCCGCCGCTCAAATCGTTGCCGGCTGGATTTTCTTCAGGTTTTCGTTGACAGTGGTTCTGAGCTCCTTCGACACCTTGAAGTAGGGCACGAAGTGTTCGTGAACCTGCACCTGGGCGCCGGTGCGCGGATTTCTCGCCATTCTCCCCTTGCGCTTTTTCGTCTTGAAACTTCCGAAGCCCCGGATCTCGATGTTCTTTCCTTCCTTCAGGGCCTCAATGACGGTCTGGATGAAACCGTCAACCACTGCCTCGGTCTCGACCTTCGTCAGACCCGTCCCCGATGCTATATGGTCGACAATGTCTGCCTTCGTCAATGCAGTTCTCCTTGTGAAATTGGACATGGCCGCGCCGGCGAGGCGGGCAGTGATCTAATATCCATGGGACATCCGGTACTGCAGAATCGGCTTGTTGAGGAGCTCATCCTTCAGTCCCAGCAAATCCGACAGCTTGGACTCGCCAAATAATCGCTCAAATAACGAGGTGCCCCGTCGCCGCTCTTTCACGATCGTTGGTTCTCCCTTGATATAGGCGAGTTTCGCGCAAATGCCGATCGCGTCTTCGTAGGTTCCGATCGTATCGACCAGTCCCATTCCGACGGCTTCCTTTCCTGTAAAGACCCTGCCGTCTGCGATACGAACAACCGCAGCGTGCGGAAGTCCCCTCTCCTCCTCCACGACTGAAATAAATTGGCGGTGAACATCATCCATCAGGCGCTGAAAATAGGTCCTGTCGTCCGGGTTCATTTTCCGGAACGGGCTGCCGGCGTCTTTGTATCTTCCGCTCTTGATCGTCTGTTCTTCAATGCCGAGCTTGGAAAGGAGCGGGTCAAACCTGAGGAATTCCGATATGACGCCGATGCTGCCGGTGAGAGTGCCGGGATTGGCGACGATCCTGTTTGCCCCGCACGAGACGTAATAACCGCCGCTCGCCGCGAGCGCCCCCATGGAGACTACGACGGGTTTTCCATGCTCTCTGGTCTTCTTCACTTCCTCATAAATTTCCTGGCTTGCAACGACGCCTCCCCCCGGAGATTCGACGCGAAAGAGGACCCCGCGTATCTGGCCGTCTTCCCTGTATTTCTTGAACTGACGGACCGTTTCCTCCGAGCTGAGAATCTCTCCCTGCAGTTCCACGACGGCGATTTTCTCGCCATTGCCCTGGATCTCCTCCACCTCGCTCCCGGCGGTCTTCACGATGAGAACGAAGAGAAGCGTGAGGCCGAAGCCGACGACAAGGAGGCCTCCGAGGATTATGAGAAACCATTTCGTTGAATTCTTCATTCTGCGAAGCCCGACCTCATGCACTTAAGCACAACACCGCCCATAACCCATTGATTTTTAAGCCTATTATACGAAACAGGAGCACAAAAGTCAACCACGTGCGAACAAAAAACGGATAACCCCGGGAGCGCGTACAATCGGGATTATCCGTTTATCTCACCTGCAGGAGCTGATCCTGCGGCGGAATCGATGAATTACTTCACTTTTACTTCGATTTCCCTCGACTTCGATTCCTCGGCCTTGGGCAGCGCGATCGTGAGGACCCCGTCACTATACGAGGCATCGATCTTGTCGCTTTTGACTGAAGTGGGAAGCGTGAAAGAGCGCTGGAATGCTCCGTAGGAGCGCTCTACACGATGGTAATCGTGCCCTTTCTTTTCGCTTTCCTGCTTCTTCTCACCCTTTACGGTAAGGACGTCGTCTTGAATCGTGATCTTTACGTCGTTCTTGTAGACTCCCGGGAGCTCAACCTTTACGAAATAATCGTTGTCGCGTTCCACGATGTCGACGGGCGGGATCCACAGGGATGTCTGGTTGTTTTCTCTGACTCCTCCGCTGAACCGGTCGAACATCCGGTCGATTTCCCTCTGCATCTGAGTGAATTCAGAGGCAAGATTCTCAACGGGATGCCAGGGAACCAGGTTGCGGATTGGTGTCCATCTGATAAGTGTCATATGATTCTCTTCCTTTGACTATTGGTTAGTACTTGGTGTAACATTGGGTTCGCCCCTTATTAGTCAACTATCGTGCCAACACAAACAGGACTCTAATTGAAGCGCTATCGCGAACTTTTGGAGAGTTGGTTCAGGCGAGAATTACTTGAGGCGACAAAATGACAGAAGTTTGCGACTATGGCCTTAATCTCGACAGCCAATGTGTCAAGAAAACTGACAGCACTAAAGTAAGTTGTGACAGATTTTCAGACTTCGATCATCCTCACCCTTTTGTGCTTTCGAGAAACCTCTCGGCATCCATGGCAGCCATGCACCCCGTGCCTGCGGCAGTAACTGCCTGCCGGTATTTGGAATCGGCTACATCTCCGGCAGCGAAAACTCCAGGGACGCTCGTCTGTGTCGAGCCGCTTTGAGTAATCAGGTATCCGTTCTTATCCATCTCCAGCTCTCCCTTGAAGATCGCGGTGTTCGGCACGTGGCCGATGCCGATAAAAAGACCTTCCGCCGGAAATGTCGTGATCTCACCCGTCTTGAGGGCGCGAATCCTGAGTCCCTTGACCTTCTTCCGCCCGTTCACCTGCTCACCAAGGACCTCCTCAACGGCGCTGTCCCAGAGAAATGAGATCTTAGGATTCTTGAAGGCCTTCTCCTGCATGAACTTCGAGGCGCGGAGCTTATCCCTCCTGTGTATGACGGTCACCTTCGAGGCGAACTTCGTCAGAAAACTGGATTCCTCCATCGCAGTGTCCCCTCCTCCCACGACAGCCACCTCAAGCCCCCGAAAGAAAAACGCGTCGCAGGTTGCGCAGGCGGAGACGCCGTAGCCCATGTATTCCCTTTCGGAGGGGAGGCCAAGCCACTTCGCGGAAGCGCCGGTTGAGATGATGACCGAATCGGCCAGATACTCATGCTCATGACATCTGATTCGAAACGGGCGCGCAGAAAAATCGACCTTGGTCACATCCTGAAAAAGAGTCGTCACGTCGAATCGCTGTGCCTGTTTGCGGAAGAGTTCCATCAGCTCCGGACCCAGGATCCCTTCCGGAAACCCCGGGTAGTTCTCGACATCGGTTGTTATCGTGAGCTGGCCTCCGGGCTGAATCCCTTCGAAGACGAGGGGCCTGAGGTTGGCGCGCCCCGCATAAATGGCGGCGGTGAGCCCTGCCGGGCCCGAACCTATGATAATAAGCCTATGATGGTGTTCCATTCCCCATGCTGTCTGAAGGTGCGTCTTTTGATGAAACGGACATTGCAATCCGGGCGTTCCTGATCAACCCTTCGCGTTTGGTTCTCTTGACGGGACTTTTCCTGAACCGGGCGCTGAACCCTCCCTGCGAGAGCTCGGCGATACCCGACAACTCGGGCGCCGTATTTTCCGGCCTCGGGTGGAATTCCCGCACGTCCGAGGGCTTCGAATATCTGATGTTCCACGGGCAGACGTCCTGGCAGATATCGCAACCGTAAATCCACCCTTCAAACTTCATTCCCAGTTCCTCGCCGATAGAACCCCGGTGCTCGATCGTCAGGTACGAAATGCACCGGTTCGAATCGACTACGTACGGCTCCGTGATTGCGTCCGTCGGACACGCTTCGATGCAGAGCGTGCAATTGCCGCAGAGGTCGAGAGCGGGGTTGTCGTACTCAAGCTCGACATCCACGAGGATCTCGCCCAGGAACACCCAGGAGCCGTACTCCTCGGTGATCAGGTTTGTGTGCTTTCCCTGCCAGCCGATTCCCGCACGCTGCGCCCAGGCCTTGTCCATCACGGGGCCCGTGTCCACGTAGGCCTTTCCCGACGCTTCGGGCTTTCGGCTCCTGATGAAGCTCAGGAGTTTCTCCAGACGCTCTCGCACGACGTCATGGTAATCGTCCCCCCACGCGTAGCGCGAGATTTTTCCCTTCGATCGGTCCTCCGAGTGCATCGTCGGGGTGTAATAGTTGACCGCAACCGAGATAATCGACCTGGCGCCGGGCAAAATGATCTGCGGATCCGTTCGCTCGTCGCGCCGGGCGGCCATCCATCTCATGCCAGCATGATACCCCCTGGCCAGCCACTCGTCAAGGCGCTCCGATTCGGCGTCGAGGCGCTCCGCCCGCGCAATTCCGATCTTGCTGAATCCAAGGAGCATCGCCCGCTCCTTTATTTCCAAAGTTAAACCCGCCATCTTCTCAAAACATCTACGAGTTCCCGCCTCAGCCGAAAGGGACAGCTTTCCCGAACGCGAAGCCTTTGTCGGTTTTCTTGAGCTTGCCCGCAGTCACGGCCGGATCATGTTCAAAAAACAGCGTCCACCCTTCTTCGAACGCCCTCGGAAGCAGCTTTTTCTTTTCTTCGAGCGTCACCATCGGCCTCAGGTCGTACGCCATGATATACGGAAGGGGGACGTGCGAGATAGTAGGAAAAAGATCGCAGCAGTAGAGCACTGTTGCCGCCCCTCCCGTGATCAGGGGGAGCTGGAGCCCCGACGTATGCCCGTTCACGATCAGAAGCGATATTCCGGGGAATAGCTCACCTTCGCCGTCGAGGAGCTCGAGCACTCCATGCTCCATCAGCGGCAGGAAATCATCGGGCATAAAGCTCCCCCTGTCTTTCTCCGTCGGATTCACCGCCTGATTCCACTGGGAGCGCTGAACGTAGTAGCGCGCGCGGGGGAATGCGGGCGTCAGTTCTCCGTCGATGCGGACGGTCGAACCCCCGGCGTGGTCGAAATGGAGGTGAGTGAGAATCACATCAGTAATGTCCTGCGGGGCAACACCATGCACGGCGAGGGAGCGCGTCAGATCAAAAAGGCTGGTGTCGAGACGGTAGATGTCGATCTGTTTATCGGTGAACTTGGATCCGTTGCCGTTATCCACAAGGATCGTTTTTCCCCGACCCACCAGGAGGAGGGCCCTGGCAGCCAGCTCGATGCGGTTTCTGTCGTCCGGCGGATTCGACCTGGACCAGAGGGGTTTCGGGACGACCCCGAACATTGCGCCCCCGTCAAGGCCGAAGCGGCCTGTATCGATTGCGTGCAGTTCGTAGTCGCCGAGGGTCATTGCCGCGGGTGCGGGATCGACTGCCGGTTCGCCCGTGCGCGACGGCCCGGCGGTCAGTTGCGAAAATGAGATGTTGCGGGACTCAATTCGGCGAATTCCTTTCCGGGATGGAGCGCTTTGGCGCGATTGAAGAGCTCCTCTTCGGTTTCCACGCGGTTGGGATCGGCGACGCAGCAGTCAACCGGGCAGACGACAGCGCATTGTTCACGCTCGAAGTGCCCGACGCATTCGGTGCATTTTTCCGGGACGATATAGTAGAATTCATTCGAGAGAGCTTCGTGTTTCTCTCCGTTCATCTCCCAGGGCACGCCCCCAGCATAGATCGCCGTGTTCGGACATTCGGGCTCGCAGGCTCCGCAATTAATGCACTCTTCGGTGATCATCGTCGCCATGTCAATTCTCCTCCAGGTGGTGCATGCTCGCATGGTTCAGTTTCGGTACCGCGGATCCTTCGACGTCGGGTTGTTGCCCGTGCAGAGCCGCCTCGGCTATGGCCAGCCAGTGCACAACTTCCCGGGTGAACCGCTCGAGATCTGTCCCGCGGTGGGAGGGCCGGTAGCCGTCGAGTTTGCCAAGGCCTCTCGTCAACTGGCTCGCCGCGCCCTTGTAATTGCTGTTGAAGAAGTGGTAGAAGCCCGCGGAAACCTGAATCAGCCCCTGGAGAAAGAGACGGTCCTTCCCGCGCGTATCGTGCCAGAGATCCTCGAGCGTGTCGTGGCACTCGAAGTAGTGACCGTGGTTGAACTGATCGATGCCGCGAAGGAACTGCTCTTCGTTCATTATGGTGAATATAGGCAAATAACGGCGGATTTCCTAAGCCTGTGGGGCGCCGGCTTTCAGATATTGAAGTAACGCGCCTCGGGGTGATGTACGATGAGCGCCGAGGTCGACTGTTCGGGCACGAGCTGGTACTCTTCGGTGAGCGTGACCCCGATGCGCTCAGGCCTCAGGCACTCGAAGAGCTTTGTCTGGTCTTCCAGGCTGGGACATGCGGGATAACCGAAACTGTACCTGGAACCACGGTAATGCTGGCTGAAGAGTTTTTTGATTTCCGGATCGTCCTCATGTGCGATTCCCAATTCCTCCCGGATCTTCCTGTGCCACAGCTCCGCAAGGGCTTCCGCGCATTCGACGCTCAGGCCGTGGAAGTAAAAATAATCCTTGTAGACGCCCGATGTGAACAGGCGCCGGCTCTCCTCCGAGGCAACTGCCCCCATCGTCACGAGGTGCATCGGTAGCACGTCGACTCTCCCCGAATCTTCCGGGGCAAAAAAGTCTGATATGCAGAAAAAGCGCCCCTTCCTCTGGCGTGGGAAGGTGAACCGGATCCACTCGGTGAGCGAAGATTGCCCGGATGCCGCACCTTGAGGCCAGACGGAGACCGGATCATCGAGGCCGGAGGGCTTATAGATGATCAGGTCGTCTCCCCGGGATGCGCAGGGAAAGTATCCGTAGACAACCCTGGGCTCGAGGAGCTTCCGCGCCAGAACCTCCTTCTTCAGCGCCTCGAACTCCGGATAGATCCGTTCCGTAAGAAGGGTCTTGTACTCCGCGTCCGTCGAGGAGCCCCGTCTTATCTGCCATTGCCCTCTGATCAATGCTGTTTCGTTGATGTATCGAAAGACCTCTTCCAGGGGCACCTCGCTCACGACCTTTGAGCCCCAGAACGGCGGATCCGGGATCGGGGCGGGCGCAGTGGTGGACGGTTTCTTCAATAGAACTTTGGGAGCAAGAGCGATCTTTGCCTCAAGCCCCGAAAGCTCCTCGGCCTCCGTCTCTCGGGCGGCCGCAAGCGCCGGTCCGGGGGTCTGCCGTACGGGAAGGCCCTTGCCGTTCCCCCCGCGGCGTGCTGCTATCTCTTCCATATAGCGCAATCCGTCGAAGGCGTCGTTCGCGTAGAAGACGCTTCCCGCGTATGCCCCCCTCAGGTCGTTCTCGACGTAGCGGCGGGTGAGCGCCGCGCCGCCCAGAATGACCGGGAGTGTGAGGCCCCTCTCGTTCATCACCTCGAGATTCTCCTTCATGATGAGGGTCGACTTCACCAGCAAGCCCGACATGCCGATCGCATCTGCGCCGTGCTCATCGGCTGCCGTGAGCATTCTCTCAAGAGGGCACTGTATCCCGAGATTGTGGACCTTGTAGCCGTTGTTGGTCAGGATGATATCGACCAGATTCTTCCCGATGTCGTGCACGTCGCCCTTCACGGTTGCGATGACCATCGTCCCTTTTGAGACGGATGCGGCCTTGTCCATGAATTTCTCGAGGTATCCCACAGCGCTTTTCATGACGGTTGCGGACTGGAGGACGAAGGGAAGCTGCATCTGCCCGCTCCCGAAGAGCTCTCCCACCGTTTTCATCCCGTCGAGGAGTATGGTGTTGATGATATCGAGGGGTGAATACTTTTTCAGGCCTTCATCGAGCTCCTCGTTGAGTCCGGCGAGATTGCCGTCGACGATCCGCTCCTTCAGGCGATCCTCGATTGCCGCCGGGCGGGCAACTTTCTTCTTCGTTTCCCCCTTCTTTCCGTCGTAGAATGCGAGGAGCCCTTTGAGAGGATCGTAGGAGTCCGTCCGCTCATCGAAAATCAGTTTCCTGCAGATTTCCCGCTCCTCAGCGGAGATTTTGTAGAGAGGAAGGATCTTCGAGGCGTGAACGATTGCCATGTCAAGGCCGTGCTCGATGGCGTGGTGGAGGAATACGCTGTTCAGGACGTGCCGCGCGTGGGGCGAAAGCCCGAATGAAACGTTGCTGACCCCGAGGCTGGTGTGGACGTTCGGGAAGTCCCGCTTGATTGCCCGGACGGCTTCAAGGGTCTCGATGCCGGATTTCCGGAACTCCTCGTCTCCCGATCCGAGCGTAAACGTCAGCGCATCAAAGATCAGGTCCTGCTCCCTCATGCCGTACTTCGTTGTGGCAAGCCGGTGGATCCGGGCGGCGACCTCTGCCTTCCGCTCCCGGGTCTTCGCCATCCCCTGCTCATCAATGGTGAGTGCGATGACCGCGGCTCCATATCTCTTGCACAGGGGGAGGACATGCGCCATTCTCTCCTCGCCGTCTTCCAGATTCACTGAGTTCACGATCGCCCTCCCAGCGATCCGCTCGAGGGCTTCGTCGATGACGGGCGCCTCTGTCGAGTCGATCATCATGGGAGCCGTCATCTGCGTATTGAATCGCGAAATGACGGAGCGCATGTCCTCCCGCTCGTCGCGCCCGACATAGGCGACGCAGACGTCCAGGATGTGGGCGCCCTCCTTGATCTGCGCTTTGCCCATTGCGACCATTCCTTCCAGGTCCCCCGCCACCAGAAGCTCGCGGAATTGCTTGCTCCCGTTGGCGTTTGTGCGCTCCCCCACGAGCACCGGCGACGGATCGATGTGGAACGGCGACGCCTGATAGAGGCTCGAACACCCGGGCGTGAACACCGCTCTGCGCTCGGCCGGGGCAGCAGATCCCACGGCGTCGACGAGTTTTTTCAGGTGCAGAGGGGTGGTCCCGCAGCAGCCGCCGACCACGCTCACCCCGAGATCCTTCACAAAATGGGAAAGGTAATGGACAAAATCCTCCGGTGTCAGAGAATAGTGGGCGAGCCCGCCCACGTTTTCCGGGAGGCCGGCGTTCGGCATCACAAAGACCGGCCTGGGGCTGCTCGAGCAGAGGTAGCGGACATTCTCCGACATTTCCTTCGGCCCCGTCGCGCAGTTCATTCCCACCAGGTCGATCTCGTAGGGTTCCAGCGCGGTCAACGCCGCGGCAATCTCGGTTCCAAGGAGCATCGTTCCCATCGTTTCAATGGTGACGGATGCGATGACCGGGACGCGCCTCCTGTACTCCCGGAACGACGAGAAGACCGCCGCGAGCGCGGCCTTCGTCTGAAGGATATCCTGGCACGTCTCAACGACCAGGAGATCGACGCCCCCCTCGATGAGCCCGTTTGCCTGTGCGCGATAGCCCGCCTCCATCTCCTTAAACGATATGTGTCCGAGGGAAGGGAGCTTTGTCGTGGGGCCCATTGAGCCCGCCACGAATCGCGGTCTTGCCGGGGTCGAGTACTCGCCCGCGATACGGCGCGCGAGCTTCGCCGCCTCCATGTTGAGGGTGAACGCCTGGTCGGCGAGGCCGTACTCCGCCAGGACCACGGGGGTCGCGCCGAAAGTGTCGGTCTCCACCGCGTCGCAGCCCGCTTCGAGGAACGAGGCGTGCACCCGCTCCACCGCCGAAGGATTCGTCACGACGAGGCGCTCGTTGCATCCGTTATAGCGCTCACCGCCGAAGTCGTCCGCTCCGAGATTCTGACTCTGGAGCGAGGTGCCCATCGCCCCGTCAAAGACGATGATCTTCTCTTTCAGTATGTCGAGGAAGCCGCGTGTCATGATGCGCGAAAACTAAAACGGCGGCTTGAACCATTCCCTTCCACTCCGAGGGTGGTCAACCGCCGTGCTGCGAACCGGGTGTGTGTTCGGTTAATTGTTGGGAATCATCTCCTGCACCGCGCACGATACGAATGAGACCGAATAGAGCGCCACGCCGTTTGCACGCGTGGTCATCTTCAGCTTATGCTCCCCGTACTCCCTGTTGCGAACCAGGTTGTACAGCCTCGGCCTGTCGATGATGATGTAACTTTTGCCCTCCTCATCGATGCGCACATCGGAACCCTTGTTGGAGGGCGTCAGGCTGGCGTCATCCTGGCGCAGAAAAACCTGCGAGTGCTTCTCTGCGTTCGGCTCGATCACCGCGTTCACCTCTTTGGCCTGGTAGACGACCACCGCGTGGGCTTCCCCCCCGTCGGTCCCGTTAACTCTCACGGAGCTGCGGTCGTTCAGCCAATCGCCGTGCAGGTAGAGGCGGCCCCCGACGTAGTACTCCGGATCTTCATAGCGGATCGTCGACTCCGGCGCGTACCCTTCGACATTGCCGATTGTGCCGCGCTGCCATCCGGTCAGGACTTCCGGCGTTGCGCGATAGCACGGCGTGCCCGCACGGTCCGATTCCCTGAGGGGATCCATCACCTGCGGAAACGCGTCGCGGTATCCCGCGTCGGCGAGGAGAGATTGAATCGAATGCTCGAAGTTCTCATAGGATCCCTCCCCCTCCTGGACGTATCTGATGCATCCGCTCTTGTCCACGAGATAGCGCGTGGGCCATACGGTATTCCTGAACGCGCTCCAGATCAGGAAATCGTTGTCCATCACGACGGGATATTTCACCCCGAGCTTTTCGAGAGCGCTCACGATATTGATGGGATCGCTGCCGAAGGGAAACTGCGGTGTGTGGACACCGATGACCACCAGTCCTTTGTCGGAATAGCGCCGGTGCCATTCGCGCACGTACGGAAGCGTCCGCAGTGAACTCTGGCAGGAGTAGTCCCAGAAATCCAGCAGGATGACGTATCCCCTCAGAGCTCCGAGGGGAATGGGATCGGAATTGAACCAAAAAGCCCCGTAGATCTCCGGCACCCGCATTTGCCCACGAATGATGTCCATCGTGCTCCTCTGGTGATTCTATTCCTGATTCCCTGTTAAAAATATAGAGAAATCAGGGTGGAGAAGCAAACGCCCTACCCCCTCTTCCCCGCGCCTTCAACCACGATGACGAACTCTCCCTTCATGTTCTTCTTTTCGAACAGACGGTAGAGGTCGGCCGCGGTTCCCCGAAATACCTGTTCGTCCGGCATGGTGAGATTAAACGCTACGCAGATGCGCCGGTCCCGGCCGAACATCTCTGCAAGGTCTTTCAGGAGCGGGATCAGGCGGTAGGGGGTGTCCATGAAGACCATCGTGCGCTGTTCGCCCTGGAGCTGGCGGAGCTCCGAGATCCTGCGATTGCTCTTCGCCGAAAGAAAGCCGTAAAAGAGAAACCGGTCGATTGGAAATCCGCAGACCGTGAGGGCGGGAAGGAGGGAGGATGCGCCCGGGATGGGAACGATCGAAATCTGCTTCTCGATGGCCTTCCGGACCAGCAGCTGCCCGGGATCGGAAAACACGGGGGTACCCGCGTCGGAGATCAGGGCGACGTTTTTTCCCCCGACAAGGTGCTCGATGATGTGGTACGCCGCGGCCGATTCATTGTGCTCGTTCAGGCTCTCGATGAGCTTCTCGGGAATTCCGTAATGCGACAGGAGGCGCTGTCCCTCTCTGCGCTCTTCATAGACGACGACGTCCGCCTCTTTCAGGATCCTGAGGGCGCGATAGGTAATATCGTCGTAGTTGCCGATAGGTGTGGCAACCAGGTAGAGAATACCGCTCATGACCTATTTCCCCGTATGCCCAAACCCGCCGGCGCCGCGCGCCGTGGTTTCGATCCCGGCAACCTCCTCCCATACCGCTCGCACGACGGGAGCGATCACCAGTTGGGCAATCCGGTCTCCCCGCCGGATGAGAAAATCCTCCCTCCCGAAATTCCGGATAATTACCATCAGCTCTCCCCGGTAGTCGGCATCAATCGTCCCGGGGGAGTTCATAACCCCGATTCCGCGCGTCGCAGCGAGGCCGCTGCGGGGCCTGATTTGCCCCTCGTACCCGGGAGGGAGTTCGATCGAGAAGCCCGTAGGAATTATCGCGCTCTCGGAGGGCCTGATGGTCATGGGAGCAGGAATATCGGCCTGAAGGTCCATCCCTGACGAACCGGCAGTTGCGTAAGCGGGCGCAGGCAGATCCTGTATCCCGGGACGTACCCGGGTAATCCTGATATTGAGACCCTGGCTGGTTTGTTGCAGTGTCACGGATTGAGTCTTGAATGCATGAGACGGCGAGATGCAGCACAAATATAGGCAATTCCGCATACAATGCAAGCTTTGTTGACTCTTGGGGGGAATTTGAATACTTTCCCGGCGATAAGGAGAGGGGAATTCATATGAAGAAAGTCGCGGGGACTCAAGAGGGGATGTTGGCGATTCTCCGACGGGAATTGAAGCGGAAAAGGTACGATGGGGTTGCAGCCAATGAGCTCCTTCACTCCCTCAAATCGTTTGCCGCGTACTTTTATCCATGTCATCCCCGGGAGCTGACGGAAACAGACATCCGCGGGTATCTCCTCTACCGGAAGACGACCAAACCGATGAGGTCGCACGAAGCCGCAGGCCTCTTGAAAGCGCTGCGGTTCCTCTACGGCGAGATGTATGGTAGACGAATGCACCTCGGCCGGGGACCCGAATCGGGCCATCCGGCAGAGATCTCCGCCCGCATCAGCACACTTGGAAATGCAAAACACAGGGCGCTTCTGAGTCTGGTCTGCTCCGCAGGCCTCCGAATAGGAGAAGCGGTCACCCTGAGAGCGAGCGATGTCGACGTGGAGAAACACCAGGTAAGAATCCGGAGCACGCGCGGCAAAAAGGACCGGCTTGCTCCGCTTCCCGCGGGAGCATTGGAGGAGCTCGAGTTCTATTTTAAGGAATCAAATCCGACGGATTGGCTTTTCGCAGGTCAACGCAGGGGGGGCCACATTTCTCAGGGATCGGCGCAAAAAATTTTCAGAGAGGCGATCGGTCTCATCGAACAGAGGCCGAGGTCCCGCCGCTCGAAAGTCTAATTGACGGTGATTATTCCTTCAATCTGGTTTATCGAAGCCCTATAACTGCCAATCAGTAAAGGACTTAAGATCAAACCGATAAGGAAACGTTTCGCTGGAGGGAGAAGAGGCTACGCTGGGACCCCGGAGAATTCCTTCATCAGGGTCACGAACGATCGGAAGAGGTAGTCGCTGTCGTGGGGGCCGGGAGACGCCTCCGGATGGTACTGCACGGAAAAGACCGGCAGCTCGCGGTGACGCAGGCCCTCATTCGTGCCGTCGTTCAGATTCACATGGGTGATTTCGACGGCGCCGGCATCCAGACTCTCCGGATCGACGGCGAAGCCGTGATTCTGTGACGTAATCTCGATCCGGTCTGTCACGAGATTCTTGACCGGGTGGTTTGCCCCTCTGTGTCCGAACTTCATCTTAAACGTCTTTCCCCCCAGCGCCAGGGCGAGCAGCTGATGGCCCAGGCAGATGCCGAATACCGGTTTCCTGTCGATGAGCCTCTTGAGGTTCTCTATAGCATACCGCACCGCGGCAGGGTCGCCGGGTCCATTCGAGAGAAATATCCCATCCGGGTTCATCGCCAGGACATCCTCTGCGCTATGCGAAGAGGGAACAACCGACAGCCTGCACCCGTAAGCGGCGAGCCGCCGCAGGATGTTGCGCTTCACCCCATAGTCGTACACGACAACGTGGTACCTCTGGCCGTTGACAGGGTGAGTGCCGTCGGGTTGGGGGGCCGGGCGCTTATCGTCCCATGTATACGGCGTTTCGCAGGAAACCCGTCGCGTCAGGTCGAGCCCGAGCATCGACGGCGAACGTCTGACCTTCTCCAGAATAACCGAGGGATCTTCATTCAGCGTTGAAATGATGGCTCTCATCGCCCCTTCTTCCCGTATGATCCGGGTGATCATGCGGGTGTCGATGCCCTGAATCGCGATGACGTTGTGTCTTTCCAGCCACGAGCCCAGACTCTCCTCGGCCCGCTGATTGCTGAACTGCCCCGAATACTCCCTGACCACAAGGCCTGACGCCTGGGGATGACCCGATTCCATGTCTTCTTCATTGACGCCGTAATTTCCGATCATCGGAAACGTGAGCGTGACAATCTGCCCGCAGTAGGAAGGATCGGTGAGGATTTCCTGATATCCGGTGATGCTCGTGTTGAAGACGAGTTCTCCGGCGACCTCCCCTTCCGACCCGAACGCCTCCCCTGTCGCTACGAGCCCGTTCTCAAGGACGAGTGCGGCCTTTTTCACCGGTTTTCGGCAGGGGCGGGTACGGATTTCTGTATCAATTCATACGCCCCGAAGAGCGAAGCGACGTAGAGCGCATCTCCGATCAGGGTGTTGCGGAAGAACGGGAGGGCGGCATCATAACACTGGATGAGGCCTGCGAGGTTTTGCGTATAGAGGGGGGACGAAAGCCATACTCCGAAGTTCGTCACGATGAAGAAAAGGACCGACCCCGCCAGCGTTGCCGCCGCCGTGGTCAGAATGCCGGGATGCGACCTCAGCCAGAGTCCGATAAGCCCGATCGCCAGGAAACTCCCGTACACCCACTGGAATCCCGGATAAAAACCGATGATCGCGTCGCTGATCAACATCGCGGCCATCGGGATAAGGAACGTGTACCTCATCTCAAGGTAGACGCCGCCGAAGAGCGCCAGGGCCGTAATCGGAGCGACGTTTGGCGGGTGCGGCAGCAGGCGGGTAAGCGCTGCAAGGAGGATCAGGGCGAACGCTAGGAGGCGGCGCTTCATGGCATTCCTTTCGTTAAAATGGATTGTACGATTATACGCATTTCCCC